>Ga0065721_10048850_pt1 | contig 71049 bp, 60 predicted proteins | sample Mesricmetagenome_FD_59108 | JGI IMG/M metagenome (GOLD analysis project Ga0065721, IMG submission 59108) | Mesophilic microbial community from rice straw/compost enrichment Sample: eDNA_1 v2 (version 2) | ecosystem: Engineered > Solid waste > Grass > Composting > Bioreactor | place: USA: Davis...
AGAAAGCAGCAAGAGCAAAAATATCGCTGCAAGGGTAACCCTCTGCAGCGATATTTTCATAAAAAACGTTTTTATTTACCTATGCGAGCCATCTTTACAGTGAGCAATCACCTTTTGAGACGGCCCCTTTTGCGTCTAATAACATGAATGTTTATCGCGGAAAAATGGAAATTGAAGCTTATGCGACCCTTCCCGTATAGTGGGAGTTGTTCAGGTCTTACCTGCAGGAGACGCTGACGCCTTATACGTATTAGAACAGGGAGGTGAGTCTGATCGGCAAAGCGATTTGGAAGCGCAATCTATCGTTATATGTGATGTTTGCGCCAGTCATTGTGTTCTTTATTGCCTTCAAATATATGCCGATGGCCGGAAGCATCATGGCGTTTAAGCATTACAATTTCAGCGGCGGCATTTGGCATAGCCCGTGGGTAGGCCTCGATAATTTTCGCGTTTTATTCAGTACGCCGGCCACGATACAAATTATACGGAACACGCTTCTTCTCAGTCTTCTGTCCATTTTTGTCGGGTTCCCGTTTCCGATCCTGCTCGCCATTATGTTGAATGAAGTCAGGGCAATGTGGTTTAAACGGATCGTGCAGACGCTTATTTTTCTGCCCCATTTCTTCTCGTGGATCATCGTCGCGGGTATTATTGTCACCGTGTTCTCTCAACAATCCGGCGTCGTAAACGAGCTGTGGCAATCTCTATTTGGACAATCATTCGCTTTTCTGTATCATGAAGGCTCCTGGCTCGCCATATTCGTCAGCTCGGGCATTTGGAAAGAAGCGGGCTTCAGCGCAATCGTCTATCTGGCGGCGCTGGGAAGCATCGATGCCAGCTTATATGAAGCGGCTAGTCTGGATGGAGCGAACAAGTGGAAGCAGATTTGGCATGTTACCTTGCCGGGGATCAGTTCAACCGTGGTATTAATGTTTATTTTATCGATGGGGCGAGTTATGGAAGTTGGCTTCGATCAAGTGTTTATGCTTCAGAACTCGACGGTATCCAATATCTCGGAAGTTATTTCCACTTACATTTATAAGATTGGCCTAATGGGCTCTCAATTTAGTTTAACGGCTGCGATCGGATTGTTTGAATCCCTCGTTAGCTTGATTCTGGTCGTCATCACCAATCGGATTGCGCGCAAATTTGGCAGCGGATTGTGGTAAGGGAGGGTTAACATGCAACTATCAGCAAGCGAAAAAATAATGGTATCCATCTTTTATGTGATACTTGTAATTGCGGGACTCCTCTGCTTATTTCCGCTGATCCACATTGTCTCATTATCGATTAGTGATACGCATGCCGTGGCATCGGGGTGGGTAACGGTCTTTCCGGTCGGCTTCTCGCTCGAAGCTTATAAACAGCTGTTCGCGGGAACCCCGATCCTGCGGTCTTTTTGGAATAGCGTACAGATTACGGGTGTTGGGGTTGTCCTTAGCATGATCTTTACGATTCTGGCGGCATACCCGCTGACGCGCACCTACTTTTACGGCAGAAAATTGTATACGTTTGCAATCATATTCACACTGCTTTTCGGCGGCGGACTTATTCCGACCTTCCTGACGATTAAAAGCTTTGGATTGTTGAACACGTATGGGGCGCTATGGCTGCCGGGTTTGATCAGTACGTTTAACCTGCTTGTGCTTCGGTCTTTTATGGAAAATATTCCATCAGAGCTGGACGATGCCGCCCGGATTGACGGCTGCGGAGACTGGCTGTATTTGGCGAAAATCGTATTGCCGCTCTCCATGCCTGTCCTTACGACACTCGCGCTTTTTTATGGCGTCGGGTACTGGAATTCATTCTTTAACGTGTTGATGTACATGAATGATACAACGAAATACAACCTTTCTGTGCTTGTCCAACAGATGATTCAGAGCCAGACGATGCTGGCCCAGATGAACAGCTCGGACAGCGCCGATCAGATTCTGCTGACACCGGAAGAAATCAACTCGGCCGCGATTATGGTGATGGTGCTTCCGATTATGATCGTTTATCCGTTTTTGCAAAAGCATTTTGTGAAGGGTGTTATGATTGGCGCCGTTAAAGGATAATAAAAAGACGATAAGGGGATAAGGTCTATGAAAATTTGGCAAAGAAATGCACTTGCAGCGGCTATGCTGCCGCTTGCCTGCGGAGTTCTGCTCGTTGCTTGCTCGAGCAACAATGGTACGAAGGAGGAAGGAGAGGGAGCATCAACCTCGGCCTCCAAGGACAAAGGCAATATTTCCGTTACGATTTATGATCGCGGCAATATTCCTCAAGGAATGGGGACGATCGATAATAACCGCTGGACGAAATGGCTGAACGAGAATGGCCCCGTTAATGCGAAATATGTACCTATTCCTCGCGGCGAGTCCGTGCAGAAGCTGAATATTTTGTTCTCATCCGGCAACGCGCCGGATGTGATTGAGGAATTCGATGCCAACTTCAGAGATCAGCTCTACCAGCAAAAGCAGATTATTCCGGTAGACGATCTGATTGAGAAATACAGCACGACTTATAAGGAGCTGATGGCCAAATATCCGGAGCTGAAAAAAGCCAGCACGAAATCCGATGGCAAGCAGTACGAATTCGGCCGGGTGCAGAAGCTGACAGGCTTTCAGGCGTTGTTCATTCGTGTAGATTGGCTCGAGAAGCTTGGCCTGCAGGAGCCGCAGACGGTAGAGGAGCTGTTCAACGTAGCGAAGGCGTTTACGGAGAACGACCCTGACGGCAACGGGCAGAAGGATACTTATGGTATTGCGCTTAGCGGCGAGACTGGCGGGGCGATCTCCACGATGTTCCAGGATGTGTCATGGGTAGTGGAAGGCGGCAAGCTGGTTCACGATTGGGATCGGGCACAAGCTGCGGTAACGTTCAAGAAGCAGCTGTACGATGCAGGTCTGGTAGATAAAGATTTCTTGTCGGATAAGAATGGTCAAAAGGCGCTGCAGGATTGGATTAACGGCAAGACGGGCATTTTTGTGGGCCGTACGATTGATCCTTTGAATTTCTCCACCTATTACGAGCCGCTCAAGAAAAACGTACCGAACGCTGAAGTAAAAGCGATCAAGCTCCCGGCGTCCATGTACGGACGTTTCGCGGTGGGCGTTAACAATCCGGTGCAAATGACAACGGTCATCAATGCGAAAACAAAAGATCCGGAAGCAGCAATGAAATATATTGATTTTATGGCATCGAAAACAACGGGGGAGATGCTGCGCTACGGCACGCCGGAGGTCGATTCCGCCAAGAATGCAAACGGCTGCTACGTACCGAAGGATCTGGAGCAGTTCAGCAAAGAAGTGACATGGAATAACGACTTCCAGCTCCTGCTGCAGCAGATCGAGCTTGAGCCTTGCGCAAGCACGGCAAGCCAGCTGGATGCCAGCCAGCCGCTGCAAAAGGATTTTATCGAGCTGATCAATGAAAACAATGAAGCGAACTTGAGTCCCGACGTGCAGTATGCGCCAATTACCTACGGCGAGCATATGCCTGCACTTCCGGAGGATCTCAAGGTTGTGAATACGAATGTGTCTACAATTGTAGATTTCTATAATAAAGCAATCGTATCCGGCTCTTCCTATGGTGTGGATCAAGCCTTTGCCGATGCCAAAAGCTTATGGCAGAAATCAGGCGGCGAGAAGCTCGAGGAGTTCTACCTGAAATGGTATGATGAGAACAAAGATACAGCATTCCTCGCGAAAGATATGTGGAAATTTATTCAGAATTAGGAGGGGTACGATTGAGATTCGCAGATACGACCGCCGGTGTTCCTTATGCCAAAGACCCTGCCGTGGTCCGTTATAAAGGGAAGTATTGGATGTATTACTCCAGAGGGCCGTTTATAGACGGCCGCTGGGGGATCGGCATTGCCGAAAGCAGCGATTTGGAGCATTGGACGAAGGTTGGAGAAATTCCGATTGAGCAGGAATGCGAAGCGAAGGGGATCTGCGCGCCAGGAGCGATTGTGCTTCAAGACCGTGTTCATCTGTTCTATCAAACGTATGGCAATTTTCCGAAGGATGCGATTTGTCATGCCGTTTCGGAGGATGGAGTGACATTTGTCAAAAATGCCACAAATCCGGTCTTCGCGCCAACCGGTGAATGGAATAACGGCCGGGCAATCGATGCCGACGTCATCGAGCATGAGGACCGCTTGCTGCTCTACTTCGCCACACGTGATCCAGAGGGAGAAATCCAGATGCAAGGCGTGGCCGCTGCACCGCTCCACTCGGAATATGGGCAAGCGGATTGGACGCAAATTTGCAGCGAATCGATTCTAAAGCCCGAGCTCGATTGGGAAGGCAAATGTATTGAAGCTGCGGCGATGCATAAAAGAGACGGCCAGCTGTATATGTTCTACGCTGGAGCTTATAACAACGAGCCGCAGCAGATCGGCTGCGCGGTCAGCCGGGACGGCGTTCATTGGGAGCGCCTGTTCACGGAGCCTTTGCTCCCTTGCGGGGAGCCGGGAAGCTGGAATTCCAGCGAATCGGGGCATCCGTTCCTGTTCGCGGATGATGATGAACGCACTTATCTGTTCTATCAAGGCAACAATGACCACGGCAAGACCTGGTATTTGTCCAAGGTGGAGATTGGATGGCAGGATAACATTCCGTATGTAATAGAAGAAGAATAGCTTCAGACCACAATACCTGAACGACAAAATGCCGCCTTGATGCGGCATTTTGTTCAGGTTGTTGAGAAAGTCTCGACAACCTGAGGTTAAAGTCTCTGAGGGACTTTAAGTATCCGCGAAAAGCTCGGCATCGCCGTAAGTGCGTCCGAATTGACGAAAGAACCCTTCTATAATTAAATGAAGGAGGGTTCTTCAGGCTGTCGAAAAAACCCTCATTTTGACGATTTTGTCTTGTTTAAAGGATCGAAGTTTTTAACAGTGGAAGAGAAAACAATAAAGATTGCCTATGCAGCCTGCTTGTCCAGGTGGTTGGCGATCTGTTTGTTTTCCTATCTCACTTCTCCATCTACACGATTACAACACAACAGCAAAGAGTCAATGGTACAAAAAAGGCGAATGACTACTTGCTTTTGTTCGATATTTAGATTATTATCTAAATATCGAATGATTTATAAGAGGGTGATGCAATTGAATGATGCTTTTAAGGCGTTGTCTGATCCGACCCGCCGCCAAATCCTTCAGATGCTGAAGGAACAGGATTTGTCTGCCGGACAAATCGCAGACCATTTCAATATATCCAAGCCAAGCATTTCCCATCATTTGAATTTGCTGAAGCAAGCCAAGCTGGTGTCGGAAGAGCGACAAGGACAAAACCGGGTTTATTCGCTGAATATGACCGTTGTGCAGGAAGCAATGGGCTGGTTTCTCGGCATACTCGGAACGAAGGGAGAATGAATGATGAATGAATCGACGAAACAAACGGTACGTTGGACCAGGCAGGATTGGATCTTGCTTGCCGTAAATGCAGTTATCCTGGGGATTGTATTTCTCTTATTTAACCATCAGCTTCCGGATGTGGTTGGCAGTCACTACAATATTAAAGGCGAGCAGGACGGAACGATGGCCAAGTCCAGTATGTGGCTTGTATACGCAGGGATTGGCATTGCGCTGCCCGTTTTTCTCTCGGTGATTAGAAACGTTGACCCGCGCCGTCAGAACTATGCCCGGTTCAGCGGTTATTATCTGCTGATGCGGTGGACGATCAGCTTGTTTATTCATGGTGCTTTTATACTGATGATTTTACAAAATCTCGACTATGATCTGCCTTTTGTTAATATCGTGTTTGGCGGTTTAGGAGTCATGTGGATGGTTATCGGCAACCGGATGGGTCAGCTTCGCAGCAATTTCTTTATGGGAATCCGAACACCTTGGGCGATCTCAGACGAGAACAACTGGCGCAGCACGCATCGGCTTAGCGGACGTTTATGGTTTATTGCGGGGATTTTGATGCTTGTAGGCGCAATCCTGCTTCCGGCCAAATGGCTTGTTGCCGTATTAATTGTAAGCATGGTGCTGAGCGTTGTTATCCCGTACCTGTACTCCTATCTTTTGTACACTGGAGCGAAAAAGAAGTCGTAACTAAAAACAGCTTTGCAGGAGTTACCCCTGCAAAGCTGTTTTTTGAGTTAATGGCTATAGTAACAACTTTTGCTCGCTACGTTGGATTTCATGCAGCATAATGCAGCATTATGGACCAGCAGCTTGAGCTACATTGGATTGTGTGCAGTATAAATTACACATTTTGGCGGATGAAGCCGAGCAGGGGGGATTTTTACTGGAGTGAATCCAACGTAGGAGCGGAATGCATCTCGTTTAGCCTCATTCTACTGGAGTAAATCCAATGTGGGGGAGTTAAAAGCTCCCTCGAGAAAACGTCAGCGATTTTCCCGAAGGCTAAAAGACTCCTTTCGAGAAAACGTCAGCGATTTTCCAAAAGGACCAAGTCAGCCTTTTGGAAAACGCTTAAGCCACGCCAAACGTAATCTTCCTCACCAGATAATCAACTTTCTCGGACATGGCCTTATCATTGATCTCTGCCAGCACACCCGGCTTGAACAACTGCTGCTTCTTGATCAGATAGTAATCCCAAATGGCGCTGCGCAGCGTAAGATTGTTCTTCATTAAATAATGCGGATCGAGCAGCTTCTGGAAGATCAGCTCGTCTTGCAAGATATACAACATCGCATTCAAATCATTCATATACCCTTCCGCAATTCCCCGTTCATAGAATGCCCGCAGCCGGCCGTTGCGATCACTGATCGCCATCTCGATCGAGGCCATCAATTGCGGATAAACCTCGCGCAAATCCTGGAAAAAGGGCTCCGTACCATAGTTTGCAATAAGCAGCGTCTGCGAGAAGGTGGACTGAAAGCCATTGATATAAGCCTCGCGGCTGCCTTCCATCAGCTGAGCTTCATCACAAACTACATATTTGATATAAAGGGCGGTTAGCCGTTCAATAATCTCATCGCGAGAAGGAAAATACTTGTATAATGTCGCTTTGGACAAATCCATCGCTTTGGCGATGTCATCCATGCGAAGTCCCTGAAAGCCGTTTGACTTTATGGGATGCAACAGCTTGGCGACATATTTATTTTTAGTCGTTTCGTCCGTATATCTGCAGCTTTGCGTTTCACCTGTTGTATCCATAAAGTACTCAACCTCTCTTCCTATGTAAGAGTATACACGATTTTACCGGATAAAGAAATGAACGAAATAGTCAAAGTAAACTCATTTATATAAAATCAGTTTACTTTGATCAGATTTTGCAGTATGATCATTTCTACAAAAGGCCTACTGGCCCATAAAGACAGGAGTAGAGGAACTAATGAGTACATCATCCATCCAGAATGTCCGATTCTGGCCGATTATGATTGCTATATTTTTTGGCGCATTTCTGAGTATTCTCGGAATTAGTACGATTAATGTCGCGCTGACGATCTTTATGCAGGATTTCCATTCGGATCTGAGTACGGTACAGTGGACACTGACCGGCTTTATGCTTTCCCTCGGCACAATAGCACCGCTGTCGGGGTATCTGGGAGATAAATTCGGGTATAAGAATGTCTATCTTTATGCGATGATAGGCTTCGTTATTTTCTCCTTATTATGCGGCTTTTCCTGGAATGCCGGTTCGCTGATTGCTTTCCGGATTATTCAGGGGATCTTTACGGGGCTGGTTATGCCCGCAACCATGACGATTATTTTCCAGATCATTCCGAAGGAGAGGCAGCCGTTTGCCGTTAGTATCTGGGGGTTGTCCGGCATGCTTGCGCCGGCATTTGGTCCTACGCTCAGCGGCTGGCTGATTCAGCAGTTTAACTGGCGCTGGATTTTCTTCATGAATGTGCCTATCGGTATCGTAGCGATTTTATTTATTATTGCGATGATTCCGGATGTAAGAATCGGGGCGGTTAAGTTATTGGATAAGCTTGGCCTCACTGCGGTTGTGCTCAGCAGTGTATCCCTGTTGCTCGCTTTGAGCGAAGGGCGGCAATGGGGCTGGGATTCCGGCAAAGTGCTGGGTCTGTTCGGATTTGGGGCGCTTATGCTGATTATCTTCATCTGGCATGAGCTTAGGACGGAGAATCCGCTGCTTAACCTGAGAGTGTTCAGCAACTATCGATTCTCGATTACGCTGGTAGCCAATACGATTATTACGATAAGCCTCTATTCCGGCACGTTGCTGGTACCGTTATTCCTGCAAAATGTGCAGGCTATTACACCGATGGATACCGGACTTATTCTGCTCCCGTCGTCCCTGGTCATGGCGCTTGCCATGCCGCTTGCCGGCAAACTGTATCCGAGGATTGGTGCCAAATGGATGACAATTGGCGGACTTGTTCTTATTATATTCGGAAGCTATGAAATGACCCATCTGCATACGGACAGCTCGCATTTTTATGTCATTTTCTGGATGGCTGTCCGCAACCTTGGCGTATCGTTTGCTGCTGCTGCGACTAGCACGGCCGGTATGGAAGAAATTCCGCCGCAGATGGTGGGGCATGCGTCTTCGGTAACGAACTGGGTCCGCAATGTAGGCGGCTCATTCGCCATTGCCCTGTTTACATCGCTGCTGGCTTCTCATACCATTACGCATGTTGCAGAGCTGACGCAGTCCGGCGCGGAGAATGCAAAGGTAATCCCATTGTTTGCCTTTACGCTTAGCGTGAACGATGTCTTTACGATTGCGACTTATATCGCGGTTATTGCGATTCCGTTTACCCTGGTGATCCGCAAGCAAGCGAAGCGCGCGCAAAGCGTATCCGCTGCGGCCTGATCGAAAGAAATTTAATAAAACCAACAAAGACAACCGTTCCAAAGAATGGTTGTCTTTGTTGGTTTAGCCTAATTTAGTTGGATCAATTCCTGGAGGGAATGCTTCTTTCAAATGATCTTTTGACTCAAATAGGGCCGGTGTCGATCTTCTGAGCGAGAAAAAACGTATTGACAGCCAAAAACCTCCATGCTAATCTTATAACACAGTTAATCAATAGGAATTAACGAAATTAATAAATCGTCCACCGTTCGAACGGAGGCATTCTCACATGATCTGAGGATGCCTCTTTTTGTTTATTACTTGTCCTGTACAATGATTTGGCGAAAGTGGTGATCAAAGATGAGCAGTCAAGCTGCAACAGCGGGCAAAACGCCTGGCAAGCTGGCACTTACGGGGCTTGCCCTTGTTTTCCCGGTAACCTTACTGGCCTTATGGCAGGTTCTCGGTCATTACGGCTATATCTCGGAATTGCTGTTCCCGACACCCTATACAATTGTGGAATCGGGGATTTCCTTGGCTTCTTCCGGGGACTTATGGGTAAATATTCGGATCAGCGTGACGAGGGCTCTGCTCGGCTTTGCGCTTGGCGGTTCGCTGGGATTAGGGTTTGGCATTGCGGTCGGATTATTCCGCCGGACGGAGAAGCTGCTTGATCCAACCATTCAGATGATCCGGATGATCCCAAGCCTTGCCGTTGTTCCGCTGTTTATTTTGTGGTTTGGCATCGGTGAGGAGTCGAAAGTGCTGCTCATTGCCAAAAGCGCCTTTTTTCCGCTCTATATCAATGCGTTTCTCGGAATCCGCAACGTGGACAATAAGCTGTTCGAAGTGGCAAGAGTGCTTGGCTTCAGCCGTTTCAAGCAAATAACGAGGCTGATATTGCCGGCATCTCTGCCCAACATTATTTTGGGCGCACGCTTGTCGATCGGGTTGTCCTGGCTTGGCCTGGTTGTAGCAGAGCTGATCGCTTCAACCTCGGGAATTGGTTACATGATGTCGGATGCCCGGCAATTTGCTGATACCCCGGTCGTATTTGTAGGCATTTTTATTTTCGCGATACTGGGGCTGTTCACCGACACGCTGCTCGCCTTAATCGAGCGTCGGCTGCTCAGATGGAAGGATCGTTATAACGGATAGACAGGAGGGAAGGAAAACATGAGCAATTCACTCGAAGCGATTGCTTCTCCCCAAGCCGCACCGGAAACCAATCATGGAACCGGGTCGGCTGAAGGACAGAGAGCTGTTGCAGGAGGAGCGGCCAAGCGCAAATCGAAGTCATCCAGGCTGGCAGCTGCAATACTGAAGGACATTGTGATAGGGGCAGCTATCCCGGCCGTTCTCCTTATTCTATGGCAGATTGCCGCATCAGCCGGGTATATCTCGCCCGTCTTTATGCCGTCGCCGGCTTCCATTTTGTCAGCATTCTGGACGCTTGCGGCCTCGGATAATCTTGTTCATCATCTGCTGGTCAGCATGGGCAGGGCCGGTCTCGGCTTTCTTATCGGAGGGGCAGCAGGGCTGCTGCTCGGGTTATTGACGGGTCTCTTCCGAAAAGCCCAGTACCTGCTTGATCCAAGCTTTCAGGTATTGCGGCTTATCCCGCATCTTGCTATTGCTCCGCTTATTATCTTGTGGTTTGGCTTTGGAGAAACATCCAAAATCGCCATTATCGTAACCGGTTCGTTCTTCCCGCTCTATATCAATACTTTTCTTGGCATCCGCAATGTGGACAATAAGCTGTTTGAAGTATCGCGAATATTGGGATTCAGCCCGCTGAAGCGGCTGACCGGACTGATTCTTCCGGCGTCGCTTCCCGATATTCTGATCGGCGTGCGCATCTCGCTTGCCGTGTCCTGGATTGGTCTGGTTGTCGCGGAGTTAATTGGTTCCCGGGCCGGGATCGGCTTTCTCATCAATGAGGCCAAACAGAATTCGGATACTTCCGTTATATTCGTCGGCATTATTATCTTTGCGGTTATTGGCAAGCTGATAGATTCGTTGATGAAAGCTCTTGAGGTTCGATGGCTGAACTGGCGTGACAGCTATAAGGGGTAATACTTATCCGGCATTGTTGGCCGTTTATGCCAGATAAGCTGATTTTAATAGTCGAAATATTCAAAGTATTATTCGAGGGGGAAAAGGAAATGTCGATTTTATTGCCAAGCGGTGCTCTTCAATTGCAGGCGGATGTACTTGTTATCGGAGGCGGACCAGCAGGAACATGGGCGGCTATTACGGCGGCTTCCCAAGGGGCCAAGGTTATTCTGGCCGATAAAGGGTATTGCGGTTCAAGCGGTGCAACAGCTCCTTCCGGTACCGGTGTCTGGTATGTGAAGCCGAATGAACAGCTGCGGGAGGAAGCGAAGGCGAGCCGTTACGACATGGGCGGCCGGCTTGCCGAGCATCGCTGGATGGATCGGGTGCTCGACAGGACATATGAGAATATGAACCGGCTGGGTCATGCGGGCTATCCGTTCCCAATCGATGACGACGGCAATTTGCATAAGAGAGGGCTGCAAGGACCGGAGTATATGCGGCTGATGAGGAAGCTTGTGAAGAAAGCGGGCGTGAAAATTCTGGATCACAGCCCGGCTCTTGAGCTGCTTGTGGATGAACATGGCGTTGGCGGTGCATCCGGTGTGCAGACGCAAACCGGGGATGCATGGACCGTTCATGCCGGCGCCGTTGTAATTGCCACAGGAGGATGTGCCTTCCTTAGCAGAGCGCTTGGCTGCAATGTGTTGACCGGCGACGGCTATTTGCTTGCGGCTGAGACAGGCGCCCAGCTGTCGGGCATGGAGTTCTCGAACGCTTATGCGATCAGCCCGACATTCTCCTCGGTAACCAAGACAGCTTATTATTCCTACGCTTCCTTCTATTATGAGGACGGAACGCCGGTGGAGGGAGCGGGCTCGAAGCGCGGCCGATCCATTATTGCCCGTAAGCTGCTGGAAGGCCGCCAGGTGTACGCAAAGCTGGATCTTGCTCCGGAAGAGATTAAGCCGCTGCTGCGGGTCAATCAGACGAACTTCTTCCTGCCGTTCGACCGCCGCGGCATTGATCCGTTTACGGATTTATTCCCGGTAACGCTCAGACTGGAAGGTACCGTCCGAGGAACAGGCGGTATCCGCATTACCGACGAGACCTGCGCTACTTCGGTGCCTGGCCTCTACGCGGCCGGTGATGCGGCAACACGCGAGCTGATCTGCGGCGGATTTACCGGCGGCGGCAGCCATAATGCGGCATGGGCGATGTCCTCCGGATCATTCGCTGGAGAAGGCGCTGCTGCTTATGCGAAGAAGCTTGGCAGTCATGCTGCTGACCGTAAGCTGCAAAGTGTGTCTACTTCGGTGATTACAAATACGGCTCCTGCCTCTTCGGCGAAGACGGAGGAGATTGTCCGTGCCGTACAAGAGGAAGTTGCGCCTTATGACCGCAATTTGTTCCGTACGGAGCAAGGACTAAAAGGCTCCCTGCAGCGGCTTGACGGGCTGTGGAAGGAGCAGCGGAATCAGGCGGTGGAGCTTTCTGCAAACGGCGTGAAGGCACGCGAAGCGCAAGCGATGACCGCTACGGCGAGATGGATGTACAATTCCGCGCTTGCCCGGACGGAGACACGCGGCATGCATAAGCGCGAGGATTTTCCAGGCCTGGATGCAGGCCAGCATTATCGTTTAATCAGCGGAGGATTGGATCAGGTGTGGGTGAAGCCGGAAGCCGTTAATGAGACGCCGTCCGTGAAGGAGGTAGTTACACCATGATTGAGGTTGTAAGTGAGTCCAGATGCGTGTCCTGCAATCAATGCGTATCGGTATGCCCGACCAATGTGTTTGACCGCGGCGATGACGGGATTCCCGTCATCGCAAGGCAGGATGAATGCCAGACCTGCTTCATGTGCGAGCTGTATTGCCCGGTTGATGCGTTATATGTTGCACCGGATTCGGAGCAGGTCATCGGCATTACCGAGCAGGAAGCGGAGCATCTGCTTGGCGGATACCGGGCCAATGTCGGCTGGGGCAAAGGCAGGACGCCTGTCGCTTCGCATGACTACATGTACCGGTTATCCCAATTCGCAAGATTTTAACTATTACAGCAATCATTACTTAACTGCCGAGAGGGGTCTGTTTTATGGACAGAGACAAACAAAAAGGATTACGCGGGCCGGTCAGGCTGGCTTTAATCGCAGTACTGATCATGGCAACGGCATGGCTGCAGGCTTGCGGAGCGAACGGTAATTCGGCTTCGAACACGAAGGACAAGAATACGAATGCGGGGGCTTCAACAGGTACGGAGGCAACAGCTGCAGCGGATACGAAGAGCAAAGTGCCCTCCATCCTGAACTATGGCTATATCGGAAGCAATGATAAGAATCTTCCCGGCGGAGCAGAAGGCTGGGGCTTTTATAAGGGCATCATTCAAGAGGAGCTGAAAAAATACGGCATCGAAGAAGTGAAGCTGACTGGCTTCCCGAATGGTCCGGACCAGACGGAATCGCTGATCAGCGGCCGGCTTGATTTTGGCGGCTTGGGTGATACACCGGCGATTATTGCGGCTGCTTCAGGCGCTAAGACGAGGCTTATTAACCAAACCAACATAACGAATGTCGGTTATCTGATCTCAGGTCCTAACGGTCCAAAGACCGTTGAGGAGCTGAAGGGCAAAACGATTGCGATACAAAAAGGCTCCTACATGCACCGCTATGTCGTTGGCTTGCTGAAGCAGGCGGGCGTTAAGGATTACAAGCTGGTCCATATGCTTGCTCCGGACGGTCAAGCGGCGCTGGCCAGAGGCGATGTGGACGCGATGACCAACTCCGGCTTTAACGCGGAGAAGCAGTTAGCCCAAGGCTATACGTTAATCGACGATTCCACAAAGCATCCTGAGCTGCATGGAACAAGCGTAACGGTTGTATCGGAGAGCTATTTGGAGAAATTCCCGGATTTCCCGAAAGTGTGGAATGAAGCGCGCTTGAAGGCGATTGAAAATTTGAAGCAGCATGAGGATGAGTATTATCAGTTTATAGCCGATCTGAACAAAACAACTGTTGAACTCGCGAAGAAGATCAGTCCAATCAGTTATATCACGGAAGAGCCGTTTCTGGATGACGGTATTACGCGTATTACCGGCACGAAGGACTTCCTGGTTGAGGAAGGATTGGCGAAGAAGGATTACAAGATTGAGGATTGGATTGTGAAATAACTTATAAAATCGAGGGAGAGGGATACGCATGGGAAATCATACGCTGACCGTTCAATCGTTTACGTTGTATTCAAACAAGGGCATCCGCTTGCAAGGAGAGATAAAAACCTTGGACGACGGCAAGCCGCACCCGGCTATAATCATCAGTCACGGCTTTAGAGGGCATAAGGATTGGGCATTCTGGCCGGAGGTCACGAGCCGTCTGGCGGAAGAGGGCTTCTATACGGTCAGCTATAATTTCTCGCGTATCGCAGCCAATGAAGACAGCTTGACAGAAGAGGCGATAGCCGCCGCCTCTACCTTCTCCCAGGAGCTTGACGATCTGGAGACGGTCCTGCATGCCTTGAGCAACGGTGATCTGCCTGAGCCTAAGGCGGCGGATCGGGCCAAGATCGGTTTGCTTGGCCATAGCAGAGCCGGCGGCAGCAGTATTCTGACGGCAAGCGAGCAGCCGGAAGCGGTAGCGGCATTAGCTGTGTGGAATGGAGGGCCGCCTCCTTCCCGCCAGCCTCAAGCAGGGGAGCCGGCAAGCCTGCTTGAGCAGGCCGTACAGGAAGATTGGCAGCGGAATGAAGAGCGCTTTAATATTCGCGCGGCTTTTACCCGTTTGCAGCTTCCGGCTTTAATTGTACAGGGAGACCAGGATAGGAAGCCGCTGCTGGAGCAGCTGCGCTTCTTCCAAGCGGAGGCTCCGCACCAGCATTATGTGCTGGTACAAGGGGCGGATCATACCTTTAATACGGTGCATCCGTACGAAGGCGCTAATGCGCAGCTGCAAGCTGCCCTGCAGGCGACAATCGACTTTTTCAAGAAGCAGCTGGGTTAAAAACAAGAAGGGCGCTTGAAGTCATTCAAGCGTTTCTTTTTGAATTCTAAGAGGTTATAAGTTTTTTCTTATAAACGTGGCTTAGAATTCTCCGGATTGAAACGCGCTCCGCCAAGGACGGCGATAGCCGGTTCACCTTGTACCCAAATATTTAATTTTATTAACTATTTTACCCTAAATGTAAAAATAACCATAAATTCATACTTGACATATCGGAATTATGTATTAATCTATAGATATATCTTATAAATGGTCAACCATATACCTTAGTCAACCGGTTCACCGGAGACATTCTTTGCCTGCTAGGGCGGAGAATGTCTCTTTTTTTGTTTGCTGATTTTCAAATGAGAGAGGGGATTTAGAAGATGGCTTTTACTTTACCGATTGGAGCACAGGCTCCGGACTTTAACCTGAAGGCAACGGACGGCAATTTTTATCAGTTGAACAGCTTCGCAGACGCGAAGGCACTGGTTGTATGGTTTACGAGCAACCATTGTCCTTTCGTTAAAGGCTCTGATGAAGTGACGCGTCAGACTGCGCTCAAGTATGGACCTCAAGGTGTGGCATTCGTAGCGATCAATGCGAACAGCTCAACATCTTATCCGGAAGATTCTTACGAGAAGATGATTGAACGGGTTGAAGAGCATCAGTTCCCGTGGACTTACTTGCATGACGAGAAGCAAGAGGCGGCTCTCGCTTTTGGCGCGCTGCGCACACCGCATTTCTATGTGTTCGATGCAGACCGCAAGCTCATTTATACCGGCCGTGCAGTGGATAATCCAAAGAATTCCTCGGCTATTACGAAATATGACCTGGAGGAGGCACTAACGGAGTACTTGGCCGGTCAGCCAATTACGACGGAGCTTACCAACCCGCTCGGGTGTAACGTGAAGTGGGAGGGCAAGGATAAACATTGGATTCCGGAAGAAGCATGCGATCTGGTGCCTCAGCCTGCCAAGCAAGCTTAATCAACAAATCAAGGCAGCATGAAACCCGCCTTAAGCGGTTCCTTAATGCTGATGGAATCTCGCAGGGCGGGATTTTTATATATCAATATCCTATTATACATATTGGAAAAGTTTTAATTAAAGCTGTTATCATTTTTGTCCAAAAGGAAAGGTGTTTACGACAATGAAACGACTATCGATACTGGCGGTTGCCCTTGTTCTTCTGTTCGCGGCAGCCTGCTCGAGCCAATCGGGCTCCAACAACAGCTCTAACAAGAATACGGCTTCTACGAGCAATACAGGAAGTACAGAAACGGCCAAAACGGATGATGCGCAGGCAGCGGGCGGAGACAAGGTGGAAATTACGGTCATGCGTGCCGGCATTACGTTCACGCCGTCTGAATTCAAGAAATATTTCGAGGAGCCGATCGCGAAGAAGTACCCGAATATTACGGTGAAATGGGTAGATGTGCCGGAGGATGTCGAGATCGAGCCGCTTATCACGCAGGGCAGCATTCCGGACATTATCATTACCAGCACATCGGGAGCGACTTCTACGTATAAGGATCTGGATCTGCCGGAGGATCTGACGGCGCTGATCCAAAAGCATAACTTTGATTTGAACCGCTTGAAGCCGGTCGTTCGCGACGCGATCCAGACATATTCGGGCGAAGGTCAATTTACGGTTCTTCCGCTGTCAATCAATCTGCCCATTCTGTATTACAACAAGGACATCTTCGATAAATTCGGCGTTCCGTATCCAAGCGATGAGCAGTCGAGCTGGGAAGACATTGTCGCGCTTGCGAAGCAGCTGACCAAGGATGACGGCGGCACGCATTATACCGGCATCGACTTTGCGAACGCAACGGATCTGTCATCCCAGTTGGATGCTACCATTCTGGATCCTGCGACAGGCAAGCCGGATGTGACGAATGACAAATGGGTAAAGCTGTTTAGCCTCTGGAAAGAAATTTACGATATTCCGGGCTATGTAGATGCGGAGCAGCGTTACCAGTACGCGAATGACGACGACATCTTCTTCGTCGACAAGACGCTGGCCATGCTGCCGCATAACGTTGCGCAGGTTGTACCGCCTCTTCAAGAGATTTACGACAAAAACGGCAGCGTTGATCTGAATTGGGATATCGCGCCGTACCCGGCTTTCGACGAAGCAACAGGGACGAACAAGGTCGTTAACGTGCATTCCATGCTGCTGACGAAATCGAGCAAGCATAAGGATGAGGCATTTGAAGTAATGTCCTATATTCTGTCCGATGAGGTGCAGGGCATTATGGCCCGCAACGGCCGTGTACCGGTTATCGCAAACGATGATCTTGAGAAGCAGTTCGGCGCGGATGTGCCGGTGCTGCAAGGGAAGAAGATCGAAAATATTTTCAAATCCGAACCGCGGAAAGTGATCAAGCCGAACAAGTTCGAGAGCAAAGTGCGCAAGCAGCTTGATGCCGCGCAAAAGGATATTGCGCTTAACGGCAAAGATATCAACTCGGCGCTTCGGGATGCACAGGCGGCGATTGAGAAGCAGGTTCAGGAATTGCAAAATACATCATCCAAATAAATGGGCGGTGACGCATACCTCTTCACGGGATTGCGCGGCGGAGCTTAAGCTTTTCGCCGTCCGTGGAGGCACGAAGGAGAGCGCGCATGCCTGGTGACAGGCGGCGCTCTTTTTTTCTTGTACGAATAGAACAAAGCTTAGGGGGAGCAAGGGGATGGCTGCTATTGAGATTCAGCATTTGTACAAAAGATACGGCAAAGACAAGCATGAAGTCGTCCGCGACTTTCATCTGTCGATCAAGGACCGGGAGTTTCTTGTTTTTGTCGGTCCGTCGGGCTGCGGTAAATCTACGACGCTCAGAATGATTGCCGGTCTTGAGGACATCAGCGAAGGCGATATTTTTATCGGCGGCAAACGGGTGAATGATCTTCCGCCCAAGGACAGGGATATCGCAATGGTATTCCAAAACTACGCACTGTACCCCAATTTGACGGTGTATGAAAATATTGCCTTCGGCCTGCGCTTGCGCAAGCGGCCGAAGCATGAGATTGACCAGGCAGTGAAACGCGCGGCGAGGGCGCTGGAGATTGAAGGTCTTCTCGGCCGCAAGCCGAAGGAGCTGTCGGGCGGACAGCGGCAGCGGGTCGCGCTTGGCAGGGCGATTGTCCGCGAACCGCAGGTGTTCCTGATGGATGAACCATTATCCAACCTGGATGCGAAGCTACGCGTGCAGATGCGGGCGGAGATCATCAAGCTGCATAAGGAACTGAACGCTACCTTCATCTATGTGACGCATGATCAGATCGAAGCAATGACGATGGCTGATCGGATTGTCGTTATGAAGGATGGTGTCATCCAGCAGATTGATACACCAGAGGTCATCTATTCCACACCGAGCAATTCTTTCGTAGCCAGTTTTATCGGCTCTCCGCCGATAAATTTTCTCGCGGGAAAAATCGAGGAGAAGCTGCCCGGAAAGCTCATATTCCGGACCTCCCGGTTCGATCTTGATATCCCGCAGCCCGCGGCCTCCGTGCTGCAGAAGCACCGGGTGGTCGGAAAGGCGATCACGCTTGGCATCCGTCCGGAAAATATCGGTCTTGAGGGACTGTATTCTGATTCCGTTATAACCGGTATTTATAAATTCAGCGAGCTGATGGGCGCCGACCGTTTCCTTCATCTGGAGATTGGGCAGGAGCGTCTGCTGCTTGTTCGCGTCAGTCCGCATGGACGCTGGTCTGATGATGAGAAGGTACGTATTGTGCCGGATATGTCCAAGGCTTTGTTTTTCGATGTGAATACGGGTGTCCGGTTTACGTGACTTTGATAGACAGAAAGGAAGAACTGCTTATGATACGGTCCGCCGCCTTACATCCAATCACAAGACTGATCATGCTGATGCTCATTACAGTTGCCGCGGCGGCAGGCTGCTCGGCGGAAGGGAAGAGGCAAGCAGCAGCGGTAGCAGCAAATGATGTCTCTTCCGGCTACGCGGCGGACGGAGACCGGGGAACGCTGCCGCTTCCGAGGCTGAGCGAGCCGGAGGAGACGGATGCGGAGCCTTATTATGCCGACCGGATACTCGAGTGGAGGAAGTCGGGGGCAAGCGATGCCGATGCTGCCATTCCGGTCAATGCCTTAAAGCCTTCCGCCCAGTCGGCGGGAGCGAACGCCAGGGAAGGAAGCTATGATGGCCGAGCCGAGGTGCTCAAATGGGAAGGGGAGGACGGCAGTTGGATTGAATACCGGCTGGATGTGCCGGAGAGCGGCCTTTACGAAATTCATATGGACTATCATCCGCTCACGGGCACCGGCAAGACAGGTCCGATATTGCTTGATATTGCGCTGGACGGCAAACATCCGTTCCGCGAGGCCTCTGCGATTGCCCTGTACAGGAGCTGGACGGATGAACGGCCTGTGAAAAGGAATGAGCTTGGCGAGGAGATCCGTCCCCGTTCAGTCGATATCTCAAGCTGGCAGACGGCGCCATTCACCGACAGCAGCGCCGCTTATGCCAAGCCGCTGCTCTGGTATTTCGAGAAAGGAAGCCATAAGCTCCGTCTGCAGGGCGACGAGCCTGTAGTGATCAGTTCGCTTGCGTTGGTCCCGCCGCAGGCAATTCCGGCTTATGACGAGGCTGCGGCGAGCTACCCTGGGAAACCGGCGAAATCGCCTGACGCCAAGGCGGCGGTTGTGACGCTGGAAGCCGAACAGTATACAAGCAAAAACGATCCGGCAATACAGATGGTGTATGATACGGACCAGCGTACGGTACCGGTCAGCCACGGGAAGGTTTTGTTCAATTCGCTTGGCGGTGAACGCTGGAATCAGCCGAATCAGAAGGTGACGTGGACATTTGATGCACCGGAGGACGGCTTGTACAAGATTGCGCTGCGGACGCTGCAGAATCGGTTCTCCCAGAAAGCCTCCTACCGGCGGATTGAAGTGGATGGTTCCGTCCCGTTCGCCGAGTTTCTTGCCTATCGGTTCGCTTATTCCGGAAGCTGGAAAGGCTCCGTGTTGGCAAAGGAAGATGGTGAGCCTTATCTGCTTTATTTGCGCAAAGGCACGCATACCTTGTCGCTCGCGAACAACTATTCGGCGGTTAGTCCGATCGTGCGCGGGATCGAGGATATCACGGCGCTGCTGCGAAACGTGCAGGATGATCTGCTGTCGCTGACCGGCGGGCAGGAAGACAATAACCGGACCTGGCGCATTCGCCAGGAGCTGTCGGATTTGCCGGAACGGCTAAGCCAGGCTGCGGAACGTCTGGAGCTCCTGTCGCACCTGATGATGGAAGCGAACGGGCGCAAGGACAGCATCAGTCAGGGACTTGGCACCTCGGCAGCGGATTTAAGGACGATGCTGAAGAAGGAAGACGATATTCCGCGCCATCTTGATGATTTCACTTCCATTCAGGAGCGGATCAGCGGTTATATGGTCAGCCTTTACCAGCAGCCGCTGCTGCTGGATGAGCTGTACATCGCGCCTGCGGCACAGCCGTTTCCGGACATGACGGCTTCCCTGCTGGAAAAAACGGCGGGGGTGCTCAAAAACTTTTACTACTCTTTCGACAACAAGGACAGTATCGGCAAGCTCGACGATCAGGTGCTGAATGTCTGGGTTCAGCGCGGCCGCGATCATGTAACGGAGCTGCAGGATCTCGCAGACGAGTTGTTTACGCCGGAGACCGGCATCCGGGTGAAGGTCAATCTCCTTCCGAATCCGGAGCTGCTTGTCTTGTCCAATGCAGCCGGGCTTCAGCCCGACATCGCGCTTGGCTTGTCGCAAGATCTGCCGGTCGATTATGCCGTCCGGGGCAGTTTGCATGATTTGTCCAAATTCCCTGATTTCAAGGAGATGTACGACAAGTACAGCCCGGGCTCATGGTTGTCTGTTTACTACAATAAAGGCTACTACGCCGTGCCGGAAACGCAGTCATTCCAAGTGTTGTATTACCGCAAGGATATTTTGCGGAATCTCGGCCTGCAGGTGCCGGGAACGTGGGAGGAGCTGTATGATATGCTCCCGACACTTCAGGAAAACTATAAAAACTTCTATTACAACTGGCAGCAGTTCATCCCGTTTTTTAACCAGCATGGCGCGGAATTTTATTCGCCGGACGGACTGCGCACCTCAATAGACAGTCCGGAAGGCTTTGCAGCGTTTAAGCAGTGGACCGACCTGTTCAACACTTACGCTGTCGATAAAGAGGTGCCAAGCTTCTACGAGCATTTCCGCGACGGCTCGATGCCAATCGGCATCTCCGATTACAACATGTATCTGCAGCTCTCCGCCGCGGCGCCGGAGCTGAACGGAAGATGGGGCATTGCACTTATCCCCGGCGAGAAGGAGCAAGACGGATCTATTGCCAGATGGGCGGGCGGCGACCAGTCGACCGGTGTCATCTTCGAAGGCTCGAAGCATAAGGAAGAGGCGTGGACGTTCCTGAAATGGTGGCTTTCCACTGATACGCAGGTGCGGTACGGCTCCGATCTGGAGTCAATGAACGGTGTAGCCTTCCGCTGGAATACGGCTAATATCGATGCGTTTGTCCAGCTTCCCTGGAGGAAGGAGGATGCCGATATCATCTTGCAGGCCTGGGCATGGTACAAGGAAAAGCCGAACCTGCCTGGCGGTTATCTGCTGGGCCGCGAGATCCGCAACGCTTGGGTAAGAACAGCGATAGACGGTATGAATTACCGCACGTCCATGGAGACGGCCGTTCTCGACGTCGACCGGGAGCTGCGGCGCAAGCAGGAGGAGTTCGGATTTGTTGATCAGGAGGGAACGATTCTGAAGCATATGGATGTTCCGGTCGTGGAGGAACCCTGGAAAGGAGTGGAGCGCTATGTCAAATAAACAGCAGGAAGCTGCAATCTCCGCTGCATCCGCCAGGACAAAGCTGCATGTTCCAGCCGCGGTGCCTGCGCCGGTTCCTGCGGAAGCAGGCATCCGCAAGCGGGAGGCATGGCTGCTGCGGCTTCTGAAGGAAATATGGGTCTACAGGCTGTCCTATTTGTTCATCTTGCCGTTCATGCTATGCTTTGCCGCCTTTATTGTTGTGCCCGTGCTGGCGGCGATCGGACTCAGTTTTACATCCTATAACTCTATTCAAAAGCCGCAATTTATCGGATGGCGGAACTTTCAATACATGCTGTCCCAGGATCTTATCTTTCTGAAATACGCGATTCCCAATACTTTTAAATTTTCGCTTATTGTAGGTCCCGGAGGGTATATTGCCTCGTTCCTGCTGGCCTGGCTCATTACACAGCTTCCGGCCCGGACGCAGCGCTGGTTCACGCTGGCGATGTATACGCCGTCACTTACGATCGGCATTGCCATGTCCATCGTATGGCTGCCGCTGCTGTCGGGCGACCGGCTTGGTTATCTGAACAGCGTCCTGCTGAAGCTGGGGCTGATCGAATCGCCGATTCTATGGGTAACCGACAAGGCTCATCTAATGGGCTCGATGATCGTGACAACGCTGTGGTCCAGCATGGGCGTCGGGTTTCTGGCGATGCTGGCCGGACTGCTGAACGTGAACAAGGAGCTGTATGAAGCGGGACGGATCGACGGCGTAAGAAGCCGGCTGCAGGAAATCTGGTATATCACGATTCCGTCGATGAAGCCGCAGATGCTTTTTGGGGCGGTGATGGCAATCGTGGGCACGTTCAAGTCCGGCGCGATCGGCGTGCAGCTGTCGGGTGTCAACCCGACGCCGGAGTATGCGGGCCATATGATTATCAACCATATCGACGACTACGGGTTTATCCGCTTCGAGATGGGCTATGCGGCGGCATTATCCGTGTTCCTGCTCGTACTGATGTATCTGTCCAATAAACTCAGCTGGTCGCTGTTTGGCTCGAAGGAGGATGAATGATGGCCAGAGCAGTTGTTTTCCCACGGATAAGAAGCCGCCGGCTAAAAAGGATTGACGGATTTCAGTTGTTATTGCTTGCGTTCATGTTTCTACTGTCGGTTTTTATGCTGCTGCCGATCGTATACATTTTCAACCAGGCCTTTAAGCCTTATCAGGAGTTGTTCCTGTACCCGCCGCGCTTCTTCGTCTCGCATCCGTCGTTGGATAATTTCCGGGAGCTGTTTCTCGTGACAGCCCGTTCCACGGTGCCGATGTCGAGATATTTGTTCAACAGCGTATTGATCGCCGCCGTTGCCGTTATTGCGGTAACGGGGGTCAGCGCCTTATGCGCATTTCCGATCTCCAAGCACCGTTTTCCGGGGCATCGGCTGGTATTCAGTATGATCGTGCTGACGCTTATGTTTGCTCCCGAAGCAGTGCAGATTCCAAGGTACCTGGTTGTCAGCGAGTTGGGCATTATGAATACGTACTTCGGGCATATTTTGCCGTTGCTTGCAATGCCGGTTGGTGTCTTCCTGCTTAAACAGTTTATCGACCAGATCCCGGACGCGCTGCTGGAGGCGGCAAGAATCGACGGGGCATCGGAGTTTATCGTCTTTTACCGGATCGTTATTCCCGTCTGTATGCCGGCTGTTGCGACCGTGGCGATATTGGCGTTCCAGAATGCATGGGGCAACGTGGAGTCGTCTTCTTTGTTTATGCTTGATGAGAGCATGAAGAGCTTCTCGTTTTTCCTGTCCACGCTGACCAGCACGCTTGGCAACAACGTAGCGCTGCAAGGCGCGGCGGCGGTTGCTTCGCTTATTATGTTTGTGCCGAATTTGATTATTTTTTTGTTTCTGCAAGGGAAGGTCATCGCGACGATGACGCATTCCGGTATCAAATAAGAAGGGAGGACTGGCCATGCGCAATCGAATCATCATCATCGCCTTATGGTCGCTTCTCGCTTCCCTTCTGTGGAATGTCGTTCTCCCGCAGGAGGCAGCCGCTTATGCACCGTACACGACGGAGTACAAGGACAGCTTTGGGGAAGCGGTGCGGACGCAGATGGCGTATTTGCCAAGCGGGGCATTCGGCAGGGAGATTGTATTGCCGGACCCGAAAGATTCCTCCAAGCTTGCAAATTCGCCGCTTCAGAAGCCGCAGGACCTGTTCATAGACGGGAACAACCGTCTCTATATCGCGGATACAGGCAATAACCGGATTGTGGTGATGTCACGGGAAGGCGAACTGCTGCGGGTTATTGAAGTGAAGGAGAGCCCGCTCAGCCAGCCGCAAGGACTGTTTGTCGACAAGGCGGGACTGATATATGTAGCCGACACGGGCAATCACCGGGTAGTGAAGCTGGATCCGAGCGGCAAGCTGCTTCAGGAATTCAAGCGGCCTGAATCGAAATTTCTGCCCGACAGCTTCAAGTATGATCCGGTTAAGCTTGTGGTCGACAAGCGGGGATTTCTGTATGTGGCTACGCTTGGCGGTTATCAGGGGCTTCTCCAGCTGAAGCCGGACGGAGGCTTCCAAAGCTTCTTCGGCGCCAGCAAGACGGCTTTCTCCGTGGCTGATGCCATCAAGCGGGTGCTGTATACCCGGGAAATGTATCTGCGGGAAATCGCGAAGCTTCCCGGCTCCATTACAAGCGTCACGCTGGACAATGAAGGTTTCATCTATACGGTGACCAAGGAAGTGGCGAAGGGTCAGGTGCGTAAGCATAATATTGCGGGGCTCGACATGCTCGCCAGCAAAGGCGATTTCAACAGCGGCGGCGCGCGGCGATTCGGCGAAACGTTCCAGGCCGGCGTTAAGCCGCAGCTGAACGATCTGACGGTCGACAGTACCGGCAATATCACTGTCATTGATGCAAAGCTGAACGTGGTAAGCCAATACGATGCGAATGGCAATCTGCTGTTCTACTGGGGCAGCAGCGCGTTAAGCGCGGACCCGAAGCTCGGGATTGTGAAAAGCCCGACAGCGGTCGCCTCTGATTCGGATAATAATCTGTATATTCTGGACGGGGAAAATAACCTTGTTCAAGCTTTCCGTCTGTCTGAATTCGGCGCGCTGGTCCATCAGGCCAACCGGCTGACGCAGGACGGCCGCTATGAAGAGGGCTCGCAGTTGTGGGAAGAAGTGCTGCGGCTGAATGCCCATTATACGCCGGCTTTGCTTGGCCTTGCCAAAGCGGCGTTCAAGCAGGGGAATTACGGCCGCGCGAAGGAGCTGTTCCGGGAAGCCGGACATACGGGTGGATATTCCGAAGCTTATTGGCAAGCGCGGCTGGAATGGTTCCAGCAATATTTCGGCCGTTTGATGACCGCCGCTGTGATTGCCTTTGGCGTCTTTTATACAGCAAAGCTGCTGTTCCTGCGGCGGCAGAAGCGGTTCGCAGGAGCTGACGGCAGGGCTGCGGGACGGCTGAAGCGCCTCGCCGGGGAGCTGAAGCATGCCTTCTACATATTGCGGCATCCGATCGACGGCTTTATCGGCATTCGTTATGAAGGCAAAGCCGGCTTGTCAGGCAGCATCATTATCCTGCTGCTGTCATTCATTGCATACGGGGTGATCAAAGCCGGAACGGGCTTTGTATTCAATCCCGAAGCCGTGCTGGATCTGAATCTGCTTACTGTCTGGGGACAGCTTGGCGTGCTGTGGCTGGGCTGGGTCGTCTGCAACTATCTGGTCAGCACGATCTATAAGGGGGAAGGCCGCTTCCGGGACGTGGTTTACGGCAGCGCTTATGCCTTGTTCCCTCTAGTTCCGGCGGGTATTCCGATTACGCTGCTGTCGAATGTGCTGACGCTGAACGAGGCCTCGATCTTTCATTTCCTCCAGTTGGCCATGTATCTTTGGGTTGGCTTGCTGCTGTTCTGGAAGGTGCAGAGCATTCAAAATTACAGCGTAGGCGAAACGGTCGTCAACATGTCGCTTTCCGTCCTGACGATGGCGGTATGCGGCGTGCTGCTTTTTATCGTTTATGTCCTTACAAGCGAGTTATTCAGCTTTATTTATTCCATTTACCAGGAGGTGTCGATCCGATGAAACGGTATCTGTCCGCATCCCGTATCGCCGCCTTGCTGGCGGCTGCTGCGGCAATTATCCTCTTGGCGGCGCTTCTGCGTGAAGGCGACCCGAAGGAATCCGGTGTATTGGCCGCTTCGTCGGACGCCGGCGCCGCGAAGCTGGTGACTGCAAAGCCGGTCGGCACGGCAGCAAAGACAAGCGTATCCGCTCCAAAGCCGGATCTGCCGGATGAGAGCCGCTTTGTGCCGGCCGGAGAGTCTGCCGCGTTCCAACTGTGGGCGGATCCGGCAACCGGACATTTCAAGGTCGTCAGCCGGACATCCGGGACGGAGTGGTATTCCTATCCGGATCCGGCCGAGTGGCCGAAGGAAACGATTACGGGAACGTGGCGCAGCCACATTTTATCCCCGATCATCCTCGAGAGTGTGGATCTCGGCAATGCCAAGTCCCAGTCACGGACGGTCAATTGGTATGACGACGGGGGCAAGCTGGATGATTTCCAGATATCGGCCGACGGTTTTACGGTTACTTATACGTTTGCGAATTCGGGCTTCCGAATCCCGGTATCGGTCAAGCTCAACAATGATCATGTGGAGACATCGATTGACGACAGCAGGCTGGAGGAGAAAGGAGCGCTTAGTCTGCTGAACCTGAAGCTGTATCCTCTGCTTGGCGCGGAGCCTTATACCGGGGAGGAGGGGTATGTTCTGCTGCCTGACGGCTCGGGTTCGCTTATCCGGTTCAAGGATCATGCCGCTGCGGATAAAACGGTCTACCGCGAAACGATTTACGGGCAGGATCTGGCTTTTTACGTGGATAACACGAACCGGTCGGCTGTGCGGATGCCGGTATTTGGTATTAAGTCCGGGTCCAAAGCGGTGTTTGGCCTCCTGACCGGAGGCGAGCAATATGCCAAGCTGTTCGCCGCGCCAAGCGGCGTGTACGGCCATTCCTACTGGGCGACGCCGGAGTGGCAGTACCGGATCAAGTTTTTCCAGAATACGAGCCGGAGCGGGAGCCAAGGATTTTACACCTATAATCGGGAGCGATTCACAGCGCCTGAACGGGCTGTCCGCTATTATTTCCTAGAAGGAGAAAGCAGCGATTACGCTGGCATGGCCGCGGCTTACCGGCGTTATCTTACGGATGAGAAAGGAATATCGCCAATCGCTGTTACGCAGCCGGGCGTACCGTTTTACCTTGATCTGATCGGGGGCGATACGAAGCAGGGCCTGATCAAGGACGATTATATGGAGGCGACAACAACCAAGCAGGCGGGGGAAATCGTCCGTGCGCTGGCCGGCAAGGGGATATCTCCGGTATCGGTGCAATATCAAGGCTGGCAAAAAGGCGGCTATTCCTCTTACGGAGGGCTGTTCCCGGTGGATTCCCGGCTTGGAGGCAACGATGGAATGAAGGCGTTTATCGCCGAAGCGCATCGGCTTGGCGCGGATGTCTATCTGACTGCGGATTACGAGTGGAACAATAACGGGCGCGGCGGCTTCTGGGCCAGGCAGGACGGCCTGCGTAATCTGGCGGGCACAGTGCAGCAGTTCCGGCCAAGCCAGGAGCGGGACGAAATCACTTATACAAGTCCGTTGTTTGCGGCAAAAGCGCTGGGAAGCGATCTGAAAATCTATCAATCTCTTGGCGCGGACGGCATTGTGTTCAACGGGGGCTTAGGCAGCTCTCTGAGCAGCGATTTCAATAAAAATTATACGGTAGACCGGGGAGGGGCGCTTCAGGAGCAGCAGCGCCTGCTGGAGGAGGTACGCAAAACCCTCGGCGGCGCCGGCGTAACGGACGGAAGCTTCTATACGCTTGGTTCCGCTACCCGGTTCCTGCAGTTATCCGATGATTATTCTTATGATCTATTCACGGATGAAGCCGTTCCGTTCGCCCAGATGGTACTGCACGGGCTTGTGCCGTACACGTCGCAATGGTCGAATCTCCGCGATGAGTACCGGACCGGCTTCCTGCGCAGCATCGAATACGGCGCTTATCCTTCTTTTATCTTTACCGCCTCTTCTTCCGATAAGCTGAAGCGCTCGTATTCCGCCTGGTATTACAGCACGGATTATAAAGAATGGCTGGATACGGCGGCGGAGGAATACAAGGAATATAATGAAGCGCTCGCCGGCGTGCAGAATCAAGCGATAACCGGGCACCGCACGCTCGCTCCGGGCGTTAAGGAGACCACTTACGAAGGAGGTCGCCGAATCGTGGTCAATTACAATCTTTCAAGCTATAAAGGAAGCGGCGGCATTCATGTTCCGGCGCAGGACTTCATTGTCCTGGAAGGAGGTGCCGCAGCCTTATGAATTGGCTTAGACGAAGATTCTCTCCCGCCTCCCTGCGCAGCCTCGAGGGCTCCTTGTTCATTGCCCCGTGGGTGCTCGGCTTTTTGGCGTTTGTCGCTTTTCCGCTTGGGTATTCGCTCTATATGAGCTTTCATCAGGTGCAGATCACAGTAACCGGCATCAAAACCATGCCTGTCGGCTTTAACTATTACCGCGAAATTCTAATGTCGGACGGCGGGCTGCTATACGACGACCTGGTGCCTTTCCTGAGGCAGGCTGCAATAATTATTCCGATTATTCTGATCTACTCGCTGCTTCTTGCGGTGCTGCTCAATTTGAAGTTTCCCGGCCGGACCCTGTTCCGCGTCGTTTTCTTCCTGCCGGTAATCTTTGCTTCCGGGCAGGTGATCCAGGAACTGACTGCGCAGGGAGAGGGCGGACTTGCTTTTCTCAAGGAGATGAAGGCCGATACGTTCCTGCAGACGTATTTGCCGCATGCCTGGTCGTCGACGCTTCTTGGCTTGATCAGTTCTTTCGTGCTTGTACTCTGGTATTCGGGCGTGCAAATCCTGATCTTTCTTGCAGGCCGGCAGACCATACCGTCCTCTGTCTATGAGGCGGCGAAGATCGACGGGGCCGATCCGTGGAGCATCTTCTGGAAAATAACGCTGCCCGGCCTTACGCCGTTTCTGTTCCTGAACCTGATCTATACGGTCGTTGATCTGTTCACCTTTCCGTCGAATCCGATCATTGCCAAGGTTAACACGGAAAATTACGGTGTCTCAAGCGCTTTGGCCTGGATCTATTTTCTGATTGTACTGCTGTTCCTGGGGCTTGCTGCCCTGCTGTTCAGCCGGATCAACAAGTCGGCCAGCGGCGGCAGGCAGCAATAGCAGGTCATATTTCGGCGTGAAGAGAGGAGAGGGAACATGGCGCGTTTGATGATTAGAGAAAGGCTTGAAAAAATATCCTTTACGCTTCCCGCGCCGCAAGGCCGGCTGAAGCGGGGGGCGAAGACGCTGCTTCTGGGAAGGGAAGCGGATAAGGGATTGCTGTTCCGCATTTTTATGTATCTGATTTTGGCGGATACGGCATTTATTTATTTGAAACCGGTCTTGTATATGATGACGACAATGGTGAAGGATGCGGACAGCTTGCTGGATCCTTCGGTCATATGGGTGCCGAGATCGCTGTATTTGGGTCATATCCGGGAGGCTGCGGCACTGATGCAGTATGCGCAAAGCTTCGGCATCAGCCTAGCGCTGTCCTTATCTATTGCCATTTTGCAGACAGTATCCTGCGCGGTAGCCGGCTATGCTTTCGCGAGATTGTCTTTTCCGCTCAAGAAGCTCTGGTTCGCGGCGCTGCTCTTTACCTTCATTATGCCGCCGCAGGTAACCATTCTGCCGTCGATTCTCATGTTCAAGGAGCTGGGCTGGCTGAACACGGTGCTGCCGATGGTGGTGCCGGCGGTGTTTGGCCATGGGCTGAAAGGCGCGTTGTTCGTACTTATTTTCAGGCAGTTTTTCTCCACACTGCCCAAAGAGCTGGAGGAAGCCGCCCGGATCGACGGCGCCAGCATGTTCCGGCTGTTCTTCCGTGTCATGCTGCCCATCTCGCGTTCGGCGATGGTTGTCGTATTTTTGTTCTCGCTGGTCTGGTCCTGGAATGACGCTTATTATCCCGCTATGTATATGCTGGGGGCAGAGCATGTCCCGTTATCCGTCAGCTTGTCCCGGCTGTCGGCCAGCCTGGCGGGAGAAGCGGAAGGGGGAGGGATGAGCGTATTTGCGGAGCCAATCAAGATGGCGGGTTCTTTTCTTATTATTTTGCCGGTGCTGCTTATCTACGGCTTCACCCAGCGGTGGTTTGTTGAAGGAGTGGAAAGGACGGGACTTGTTGAATAAACCGATCGTCCGTTCGTTATAAGGGCATGCGGTGATCTTAACTTCAAGGAAGTGAACAGGACATTGAGCGAATCGATCCATGCCGGTTCTTCGCCGGGGCATATTCATTCGGCGAAGGATTGGCGGTTTGACGACGATGATTATAAGGTGGCAGGCGGCAGAATCGGTATTATCGACAGATGGATAGAATCCATCTTTCGGTTTGGCAGGAGGAAGGAGAAGAGCCGGGCAGCGGGCGGCAAGCCGCTTCTGATCGCCTTTTTTCAGGCAAAGTGGTACATCTACGCCTCAGGTGTCATATTCATTCTGGCGGCAAATTTGTTTCAGGCTTATTTTCCGAGGGTGCTTGGGCAATTCACCGATGAACTGCAGCGCGGCGTACTGACAGCTTCGGCTATCGGCCATTACAGCCTGCTGCTTGTGGGTATCGGAATTATTTATGCGCTGCTTGGCGGCATCGGACAGTTTCATATTATGTACGTTGGGCGGATATTCGAATACTTTGCGCGCAAACGGCTGTTTCACCATTTCACGGTGCTTGGCGAACGCTTCTACGCGAAGCGCGGAGTCGGCAATCTGCTGAGCTATGTCATGAACGATATTACGTCCGTGCGAGAGTCGATCTCCATGGGAATCAACCAGACGACTAATACGACGCTGCTCATGATTACGGCGGTAACGGCGATGCTGGCGAGCGATATTCCGTTTTATCTGATTGGCGTCTGTGTCCTGCCGGTGCTTCTCATCCCGTATATCGTTGTCCGCTTCGGGCCGGTTATCCGGGAAAGATCGCTGGCGGTGCAGGATGCGCTTGGCACCATGACGGAATCGGCGGAGGAGCAGTTCGCGGGAATCCGGGTCACGAAAAAATTTGCAGTGGAGCCGATTATGATCCGCAAATTCAGCGAAACGGTCGACCGGATCCGCGACAGGCAAGTGAAGCTGGTGCGGGTGTCGTCGATTTTTCAGGCGCTTATCCCGTTTCTCGGCGCGCTGTCGCTTATTATTACGCTGGCGTTCGGCGGCTATCTGGCGATGAACGGCACGATTACGCTGGGCAACTTCGTCGCGCTGACGCTGTACATCCGGATGATGATTACTCCGCTGCAGCAGATCGGCAATGTTATCAATACGATGCAGCGATCGCGAGCTTCGCTTGCACGGCTAAACAATTTGTTCGGCGAGCGTGCGGACATTTCAGAGTTGGAGCATGCGGTGGAGAAGGATTTGACCAAGGAGCCTCTAGTGGTGGATCATCTGTCCTTCGCTTACCCGGGTACGGACCGGGAGGTGCTGCGGGATATTTCGTTCACGCTGAAGCCTGGGCGTACGCTTGGCATTGTCGGGCGTACCGGGAGCGGCAAGACGACACTGATCAAGCTGTTGCTCCGCATCTATGACGCAGCGCCGGGAACGGTTCGCGCCGGGGATACGGATCTGAGGGAGCTTACCTTGTCCTGTCTGCGCGACAGCATCGCATATGTGCCGCAGGACGGCTTTTTGTTCAGCACAACGATTCGCGACAATATCTCCTTCCATAACCGTGAAGCCGAATTTGGTACGGTGGAGCATGCGGCGCGCACGGCCCAGATTGCTGGCAGCATTCCGTCGTTTGCAGACGGTTATGAGACGAAGCTGGGGGAACGGGGCGTAACGATGTCAGGCGGACAACGGCAGCGTACTTCGCTGGCCCGCGGGCTGATGAAGGATGCGCCAGTGCTTATTCTGGATGACAGTGTAAGCGCGGTCGACGCCGTGACCGAAAAGCGGATTATAGAAGCTGTCCGCGAGGAGAGGGCAGGCAAAACGACGATTATCATTGCGCACCGGATCAGCGCGCTGAAGCATGCGGGTGAGATCATCGTGCTTGATCAGGGCCGCATCGCGCAGCGGGGCACGCATGAAGAGCTGCTCGCGGAGCCGGGCATATACGCAGAACTGCATGCGATTCAGGAGGAGGGAAGTCGAGATGGCACAGGCGATTAAAAATTGGCAGCTGGACAGCAAGACAGACCGCAGCGTCCCGGCACCCAAGGCATCCTACTCGTCCGCATTCCGCATCCTGCTTGGATATACGAGGCCGTATCGGTTAACGTTCCTTGGCGTTTTTGCTTGCATTCTGCTCGCAATCTCCGCTGATTTGCTGCAGCCCTATTTGGTGAAGATCGCCATCGACGATCATTTGATGAAGGGCAGCAAGGAGTATGCGCCCGTGCTGGCGATTGCGGGCATTTATCTCGTTTTGTCAGCAGGCAACCTGCTGTTTACTTATTTGCAGAACAATCTGATCCAGCGTGCCGGCCAAGGCATTGTGGCGGACATCCGCAAGCAGGTGTTTGGTCATATTGCCAAACAATCGATGTCTTTCTTCGACCGCATACCCAGCGGGAGCCTGATTACCTACGTCTCCAGCGATACGGAATCGCTGAACCAGTTTTTCAACCAGGTGCTGCTCAGCCTGCTTCGTGACGGTCTGACGCTTGCCTTTATCCTCGTGCTAATGTTTCAGCTGGATCCTGAGCTCGCATTGTACTGTATGATCCTGCTGCCGGTTATCGCGCTGATCGCTGTCTTGTTCCGCGGTTATATGCGTCAAACCTATCAGTTGGCAAGAACGAATCTTTCCCGTCTGATCGCCTTTTGCGCGGAAAACCTGGCGGGCATGGGCCTTATTCAAGTATTTCATCAGGAGCGCGAGCAGCGGCGCCGGTTTCTGGAGCGCAACCGGGCCTATTATAAAGCAAATCTGCGGGAAATCCGCACCAACGTTATGTTCAACCGGACCTTTGACATTTTGGGCAACTTGTCCGTGGCCATGGTGACCTGGTTTGGCGGCCGGGCTGTGCTTGGGCATGATCTCGAATTTGGCGTCCTCTATGCGTTCATTACGTATATCCGCCAGTTCTTTCAGCCGATTACAACGATTACCCAGCAATGGAATACGCTGCAGTCGGCTACTGTATCCGTGAACCGGATATGGGATATTTTTGCACAGGAGCCGGAGGTTCGAGAACCCGCCAGACTTGAGGCAACGAAAGAATTGGATTTGTTCCGGGGCGGGATTGATTTTAATCAAATCACCTTTGGTTATGGGAATGGGGAGCCGATTATCCGCGGGCTGGATCTGCATGTTCGGCCGGGCGAGATGATCGGGGTTGCCGGTACGACCGGAGCGGGGAAAAGCTCGCTGATCAGCCTGCTGTGCCGGTTTTATGATGTGAGAAGCGGCAGCATCTTGATTGACGGCGCGGATGTCAGAGATATTCCGCAGGCCGTGCTGCACCGTCTGATCGGGCTTGTCCAACAGGAGCCGTATTTGTATCATGGCAGCATCGTCGATAACGTGCGCTTATTTGATGCGTCAATTACGCGCGAACAGGTAGAGGAAGCCTGCCGGCTGGTTGGGGCAGATGAACGGATCCGTCTGATGCCGGACGGGTACGATACGATGCTGTCCGAGCGCGGCAGCGGGCTCTCCGCAGGTGAACGCCAGCTGCTCTCCTTCGCCCGCATTATTGTATTCAGGCCCAAGGTGCTCATTCTTGACGAAGCGACGGCGAATCTGGATTCGCAGTCCGAGCAGTTGATCCAGCATGCGCTGTCGGTCGTTTCGCAAGGCCGGACAACATTTGTTATTGCGCATCGCTTGTCCACGATCCGGAATGCTGACCGCATTCTCGTTATGAACAGAGGGGTTATCGCGGAGGAAGGCACACATGAAGAGCTGCTGGAGCAATGCGGGTATTATTACGAGCTATATAACCAAACGAAGGGACAGCGGGGACTGCAAGAATCGGACGAACTGCAAGGACCGCAGAAAACAGACGAAGCGGCTGCCATTAACGCCAAGGAAGAAGCGAAGGCTTAATAGAGCAGATTGCTCCGGGCTCGTACAGAGTTGTCAAAAACGTTTTGACAGCTTCAAGCGTTCGGTGATATAGTAGCCTAAAATTCCAATTTATCAGGTTGGAATAATAATGAATAACATTCTACCGTACAAACGGAGATAAGCTTCCTGCGCGAAGCCTGTCTCCGTTTTTTTATTGGCGTGAAAGGAGGACGCGGGAATGGGAGAAAGTGCAGAAATACGATTAACAGCCGACGTGCTGGTGCTGGGAGGAGGACCGTCGGGTGCCTGGGCAGCATGGAGTGCTGCAAAACAGGGTGCCAAGGTTATTCTGGCGGACAAAGGTTACCTCGGGACAAGCGGAGCGACAGCTCCAGGCGGAACGAATCTGCTATATTTGCCGCCGGATCAGGCGAAGCGGGATGCTGCCGTCGAGGATCGGCTGAAAGGCGGCGGCTATTTGTCGGAGGCGGATTGGATCTATCGTGTGATGGAGCAGGTGTACATCAATATGGAACTGGTGGCGGAGTGGGGCTACCCGTTCCCGAAGGATGCGGACGGCAACGTCAGCAAGGCTCATCTGCACGGACCGGAATATATGCATTTAATGCGGCGCGTCGTAGCGAAGGCTGGCGTGAGAATACTTGACCAGCATCCTGCGCAGGAGCTGCTGCAAGATGATCATGGTGTCGCTGGCGCCCGCGGGATCAGCAGGCTCGACGGTCGTACCTGGGAGGTGCGCGCCGGCGCTGTAGTCATCGCAACAGGAGGCTGCGCTTTTCTGAGCAAAGGGCTTGGCTGCAATGTGCTGACAGGCGACGGACTGCTAATGGCTTCCGAGCTTGGAGCGGATTTGTCGGGTATGGAATTCTCCCGGCAATATGCGCCAAGCGCGGCATTCGGCACGGTCACGCGCGGTCGTCTGCTGGGCTGGGCCTCGTTCTACGATGGGGACGGCCAGCTGCTTCATGACGGGACTGGCGGGCCGCGCGGCGATGACTTCTTAGCCCGCATGCTCAGGAACGGGCCTGTGTACGCCACGCTGGACCAAGCGGATACGGAGGAGAAGCGCAGGCTGCTGCGTCAGGCGCATCCGGTTTTTTTCTTGCCGTATGACCGTTCGGGCATCGATCCGTTCACTGAACGCTTCCCGTTAACGTTGCGATATGAGGGTACGGTCCGGGGAACGGGAGGCATCCGGATCATCGGGAAGGACTGTTCTACCTCAGTGCCGGGCTTGTTTGCGGCAGGGGATGCGGCTTCCCGGGAGAAAACAGCCGGGGCGCGCACCGGCGGAGGAGCCTATAACGCATCTTGGGCGATATGCTCCGGCACTTGGGCAGGACAGGGAGCTGCCGAACATGCCCGCTTGCTTGGCTCAGCATCAGCCCAGCGTGAAGGAAGGCCAGCGGGACAATATGGCCTTGCTTCCTCTGCGCGTACTGGGAAGACGACAGAAGTTCAAATGTTAACGGAAAACATCCGGCGAGAGGTGCTGCCGCTGGAGATTAATTACTTCCGCAGTGTTCCGGTTATACAAGCTGCGCTCGACCGGCTGAATGCATTATGGCCGGAAGTTCACGGTCAGCCGCCGGAAACTGTGCAGGGCAAGGTTCGCGCCCGGGAGGCTGCCGCTATGGCTGCAACGGCAAGGTGGATGTATACGGCGGCGCTTGCCCGTACGGAGACGCGAGGCATGCATACGCTGGCGGAGCATCCGGCAATGGACCCGGACCAGGCTCACCGCCTGCTTGTATCCGGAGTGGAGCAAATTAAGCTCCGTAAGGAAGCAGTTCTTGGCGGCAGGCCAAGTCCCGCAGTTGAAGAGGGGAGGCTGATTCTGTGATTGAATTGATCAGCGAGAACCGGTGTATACAGTGCGGGCTGTGTATCAAGGTATGCCCGACGAATGTATTTGACGAAGATGATGCCGGCATGCCGGTGATTGCCCGGCAGGAGGACTGCCAGACCTGTTTTATGTGCGAAGCCTACTGTCCGGTTGATGCTATGTATGTATCGCCGCAAGCCGATGTTTCCGTGCTGGTCGATGAGCAGCAGCTCATTGAAGAGGGCTTGCTTGGCAGCTGGCGGGCAACGATCGGCTGGGGGCCAAACAGCAAAGGCTCGATGGCGGCGAATGATACAGTTCCGCTTCTGAACGGGATAAGAGACCGGAGACGAGCGGCGCAGGCTTAACAGTCAACTAATTCTTAATAATGAGAGGGGATTTTACTAATGACTTATACGAATGTAACTGAACAATCGCGTTTGAATTCTTACCTGCCGGAGGTAGCAGCAAGCCGGCAGCCTGATCATCCGGTACACCCGCTAATTCTGAACCGCTGGTCGCCGCGTTCGTATTCGGACCGTCCGGTAACGGACGAAGTGCTGTTAACGGTGCTGGAGGCGGCCCGCTGGGCGCCTTCTGCCAGCAATGCGCAGCCCTGGCGTTTCTATGTGGCAAGAACAGAAGCGGAGCATGAGATATTCCGTACGTTTATCCGTCCGACGAACCGCTTGTGGACTGACAAAGCACCGGTTCTGCTGCTGCTTGCTTCCGAAAAGCTGAAGGAAAACGGCGATCCGAACGGTGCACATGCTTTTGACAGCGGCGCAGCTTGGGGGCTCCTTGCGCTTCAGGCCAATCTGCTTGGCTTGTCGACACGTGCGGTAGGCGGCTTTGATGCAGGCAAAGCCCGCGAAGTATTGGGGACACCGGAGCATATCGCGCTTCATGCCGTTATCGCCCTTGGTTATCAAGGGGATTTGGATACGCTTGAAGCCTCCTTCCACGAGCGGGAAATCCCGAACAGCCGCCGGCCGCTGCAAGACAGCTTGCTGCCCGTTGCGGCAAGCGAATAAGAGCGGCAGCGGAAGGCGGCTTGGGGCAAATGACGAAAGCAGCACGTAATATTACGGAACTGATCGGGGCTACGCCGATTGTAAGGCTGAACCGGATCGTGCCCGGGGACAGTGCAGAGATTTATCTGAAGCTGGAGTTTTTTAATCCCGGCAGCAGTGTGAAGGACCGGATTGCACTCAGTATTATTGAGGAAGCAGAGAAGGAGGGGCGGCTTCAGCCCGGCGATACCATTGTCGAGGCGACAAGCGGCAATACGGGGATTGGCATTGCAATGGTTGCCGCAGCACGCGGCTATAAAGCAATTCTGGTCATGCCGGATACGATGAGCCTCGAGCGTCGCAACCTGCTGAGGGCATTTGGAGCGGAACTGGTATTAACACCGGGTACGGAAGGAATGGCAGGTGCCATCCGGGTGGCCAACGATATTTTGGATCGGAACCCGTCTTACTATCCTGCCCGCCAGTTCGATAATGAAGCAAATGTGAAAATTCATCGCGATACGACCGGACCGGAAATTATCGCGTCGATTGAATCGCTAGACGGAAAGCTTGACGGATTTGTAGCGGGAGTAGGCACTGGAGGGACGATCACCGGAGCAGGAGAGGCCCTGCGCAAGCGTTTCCCGGGTATTCATATTGCTGCGGTAGAGCCCGAAGGCTCTCAGGTTTTGTCCGGCGGTTTGGCCGGCCCTCACAAAATCCAGGGGATTGGCGCCGGATTTGTGCCTTCAATTTTAAACACGGCGATCTACGACGAGATTATTCCGGTCAGCAATGAGCAGGCTTTCGAAACGTCCCGTCTTGCTGCACGGCAAGAAGGTATTTTGGGCGGAATTTCGTCAGGCGCGGCTATTTATGCCGCCTTGCAGCTGGCCCAGCGGCTTGGGCCGGGCAAGCGGATTGTGGCGGTTGTTCCAAGCAATGGAGAACGGTACCTGTCGACTGTTCTGTATCAGTCGGAGGATAAGGCGGACGGTGTATGACGGTTGATTAAGGAGGAAGTGAAATGAGTGATTCAGCAGAGCGAAGGCTGACGGCTGATGTGCTCGTTATTGGCGGCGGCCCTGCCGGGGCCTGGGCTGCCTGGAGCGCAGCAACAAATGGAGCGAAGGTCGTACTGGCAGATAAGGGTTACCTTGGAAGCAGCGGTGCGACGGCACCGGGTGGAACAAATCTGCTTTATTTGCCGCCGGATAAGGAAATGAGGATTCGCGCCGTCGAGCAAAGGATGAAGCAGGGCGGTTATTTGGCAGAGCCGGCATGGATTCACCGGGTGCTGGACCAGGTGTATACGAATATGGAGCTGATTGAGCAGTGGGGCTACCCTTTCGTCCGGGACGAGAACGGTACTCCGATGCGGGATCATCTGCACGGCCCCGAATATATGTCGATTATGCGCAAGGTTGTGAAGCGGGCCGGGGTAAAAGTTCTCGATCAATCGCCGGCGCTCGAGTTGCTGGTTGATGAATTTGGTGTAGGCGGCGCCCGAGGCGTGTCCCGGCAGGATGACCAGACCTGGGAGGTTCGTGCCAATGCTGTTGTCATTGCAACGGGCGGCTGTGCTTTTCTGAGCAATGGTCTTGGCTGCAATGTGTTGACCGGCGACGGTTATTTGATGGCCGGTGAGCTTGGGGCGGAACTGTCGGGTATGGAATTTACGCGCCGTTATGCGCCGGCTCCGGCCTTCGGATCAAATACCCGTTCCAGGCTGCTCGGCTGGGCGACTTATTATGATGAGCATGGCAATGAGCTGCAGGGAGCGCGGCAGGGAGATTTTCTGGCAGAAAGGCTGCTGAAAGGTCCGGTCTACGCCATTATGAACAAGGCCGATACCCCGGAGAAGCAGGCGCTCCTTAGAAAATCCCACGCGATCTTCTTTCTGCCTTATGACCGTGCAGGTATCGATGTGTTTACTCAGCCGTTCCCGCTCACGCTGCGATATGAGGGAACCGTCCGGGGAACGGGCGGCATCCGGATTGCAGGTGATGATTGCAGCACAACAGTTGGCGGATTATTCGCGGCAGGCGATGCGGCGACACGAGAGCGCATTACTGGCTCTGCATCCGGCGGCGGTGCTTTTAACGCCTCATGGGCGATTTGTTCGGGGACCTGGGCGGGCAAAGGTGCGGCAGCTTATGCCTTATCCCATCAGCATAGTGCGGCAACTCGCGATTTGAGACCCGCCGGGCGTTACGGACTTGGTTCGGCTTCAGCTTCGAACGGGACAGCATCGTCACCGGCTGTCACTTCGCAGGAATTAATCAAGGAAATTCAGAATCAGGTGCTGCCGCTGAGTATTAATTATTTCCGTACTGAAGCAGGGCTGAAGCAGGCCTTGCATCGGCTGGATGAGGTGTGGAAGCGGGTGAACGGTCAGGTGCCGGGCAATGTGCTGGAGCAGGTTCGCGCCCGCGAGACGGCGGCGATGGCGGCCACCGCACGCTGGATGTATACGGCGGCATTGTCGCGGAAAGAATCCCGCAGCGGCGGGCTTCATGTACTGGCGGAATATCCTGACCAGGACGAAGCGCAGCAGTACCGGCTGCTTGTATCCGGACTTGAGGAGATCAGCGTCCGGACGGAGCAGGTGCCGGTATCCGGCAGTCCCGTTGTACCGGCCGCAGCGGCAGCAGCCTCCGGGGAGGTGCAGGCGGGATGATCGAGTTAGTCAGCGAGGAACGGTGTATCTCCTGCAATATTTGCGTCAAGGTATGCCCAACGAATGTATTTGATAAAGGCGATGACGGCGTCCCCGTTATTGCGCGGCAAAGCGACTGCCAGACCTGCTTCATCTGTGAAGTGTATTGTCCGGCTGATGCGCTTTATGTTTCGCCGTATGCCGAACAGACGGTAGAAGTTGACGAGCGGGAGCTTGCAGATAAAGGCGTCCTTGGCAGCTGGCGGGCTATTATCGGCTGGGGGCCGGGCCGTACGAAGATTGCGGCAATTGATACAACGCCGTTCATTGACCGGATTCTGCCTCCTCGGACCATCCGTCCGCAAGGTGTATCGGAAGTGGTGCGCGGCGGGAGCTAGACTTTTGTGAATATGACAGAAAGAGCAAGGCCTAGGGAATCGGCAGATACCTTGGGCCTTGTTTTTGTTTAATTCTAAGAATTTATAAGTTTTTTCTTATAAACATGGCTTAGAATTCTCCGGATTGAAACGCGCTTCGCCAAGGACGGCCAGAGCCGTTTCACCTTGGTTCGGTAATATGCTATGCTATCAACGAAAAAGTACCGGGAATGGGACGGGGGGTTATAAAGATGAATCATCTGCTCCTGGCTGACGATGATCCGAATATTAGAGCGCTTGTCCGATTCGTTATGACCCGTGAAGGCTATCAGGTATATGAAGCGCAGGACGGGGCTGAAGCGATAGAGCTGATGAAGCGCGCACCGATTAATCTGGCTATTATTGATGTCATGATGCCGCGGCTGGACGGGCTTGAGCTATGCGAGTACATTCGGGAGCACTATGATATTCCGATTATTATGCTTACGGCCAAAGATCAGTTGTCTGATAAAGAGCAGGGTTATCTCAGGGGGACTGATGATTATGTGACCAAGCCTTTTGAGCCGGAGGAGCTGCTCTTTCGGGTTAAGGCGTTGTACCGCCGCTACAATCAGGTGTCCAATGATATTCTCAGGCTGAACCGCATTACGATTGACAGGAGCAATGTAGAAGTAACCGACGGGAAATCGGTTCTATTGCTGCCGATGAAAGAATTCGAGCTGCTCGCTCAGCTGGCTCAATACCCCGGGCGGCTATTTTCCCGTGATGAGCTGATTCGTCTCGTCTGGGGAGCAGATTTTGAGGGAGATGACCGGACCGTAGATGTGCATATTAAGCGGCTCCGTCAGCGCTTTGCCGATTATGCGGAGGATTTCACGATTCAGACGGTACGGGGGATCGGGTATAAGGTTGAGGTGAAGGGAAAATGAAGTCTCTGTACTTTCGGGTATTTCTTATCACCGCAGCGGTCATATTGGTCAGCAGCATAATGGGGTTTCTGGCTTCCAATTCGTATTATCATATCAAGCTTAAGTCTTATAACGATGAGAAGCTGGTTGGTATCGCTGATCAGATGAAGAGCTTCATCGAGACGGAGCCTGCCGGCATGGATCGTTATTTGCAGAATGCGGCAGCATTAGGCTACGAGATTTATGTGACGGACGGACAGAGAGAATCGCGTTATTACGGACGGAGCTTTCGCGAGCAGGATCTGAATGAACAAGCCGTTGCGCTTGTGCTTGGCGGAGGAGTCTATCACGGGGTAGCCCAGTTTCCGAACAAGCCGTTTATTACCGGTTTTTTCGATAATCGGTTAAGCAACACGGTAGGAGTACCCGTTCTGTCTGCAGGTAAATCATATGCTTTGTTCATGCGGCCGGATGTTCTGCTTCAGTTCGGAGAGCTGCGCACCTTTTTTGCTCTGGTTGGTTTATTGACCGTTATGATCAGCATTCTGTTTTTTCTGATTAGTACGCGTTATTTGGTCAAGCCTATCACAAGACTAACCGAGGCTACCAAGCGTATTGCCCAAGGGAATTATAATCTTCGTCTGCAGGTCGGAAGGCGGGATGAAATCGGACAGCTTGCCGAGCATTTCATGACAATGAGCAAGGAGCTTGAGCGTGTGGACCAGACACGCCAGCAGTTCGTCTCGAATGTCTCGCATGAAATCCAATCCCCTCTTACCTCTATCCAGGGATTTGCCAAAGTGTTAGGGGAGCAGGAGCTTCCAAGAGAAGAACGCAAACATTATGCAGCTATCATTGAAACGGAAAGCCGCCATCTCTCTATGCTCAGCAAGCAGCTGCTGCTGCTCTCCTCGTTAGAGCAAGGTGATGAGGCGCTGGGCAAAAAGCGATTCTCCTTATACAAGCATATTCGTGAAGCCGTACAGGTCCTGCAGTGGCAGCTTGAAGAGAAGGAACTGCTGCTTAAGCTGTCTGTTCCCGACTCCATCACGATTTATGGCAATGAGGTGCTGCTGCTGCAGGTATGGATGAATCTGCTGGGCAATGCGGTCAACCATATTCCGCCTGGGAGAAGCATTGAAGTTCGGGCCGAACAGCTGCAATCCCATATCATGATTGTTGTCGCGGATACAGGAGATGGAATTCCATCTGAGCATATGCCTTATCTGTTTGACCGCTTTTACCGGGTTGACCGTGCACGTGAGCGTGCTTCTGGCCGAACAGGTCTAGGGCTGGCTATCGTGAAAAAGATTGTACAGCTGCATGGAGGGACAATCGAAGCAGGCAGCTCGCCTGGAGAAGGCACGTGGTTCACGGTGACACTTCCCGATTTGTAATAGTCCGTTCATACGCCGTTCATTTTCGCTTCCTAAACTTGAGCCATTCAAAGGAGGGAAGCATCATGTATCTGGCTATTCGAGAGATGAGATTTGCCAAAGCCCGTTATGCACTGATCGCAACAATTATGCTGCTGGTTGCTTTTCTGGTTCTGTTCGTGACCGGACTTGCGCGGGGGCTCGCCTATGACAACGCGGCTTCAATTGAGAATATGAGCGCAACGCATTTTGTAATGGAGAAGGATTCGAATCATCGTTTTACCCGTTCTGAGGTTGGGGAGCAGGCGTTGGAGCAAGCAAGGACAATTGCTGGAGAGAATAATGCAGAGCCGCTGGGCGTCCGAATGACAACCGTGATGGCAGAAGGAATGTCTCTCAAACTTGATGTGACGCTGCTTGCAGTCAATCCTGAAGGCTGGCTGATGCCGGCCGCGGCTGAGGGGAGCGCCATCACCGCGAAGGGCGAAGGACAAGTGCTCGTCGACAGCAAGTTAAAGGAATCAGGGGTTCGCATCGGTACAGTTATTGTTGATCAAGGATCCGGCATGAAGTGGACGGTCAGCGGCTTTGCAAGCCGGGAATCGTTCAGTCATTCGCCTGCCGTATTCTTAAGTGAGCATGATTGGCAGCAGCTTCAGCAGTTATCGGCAACGAGAGACGGGATGCCGGTCGGCATGACCTATAGTGCAATTGCCGTCAAAGCTGACAAGTTGCAGGCCGAGCGCCTTGCGGCGGCAATGCCGGATGCCGAGATTGTGAAGAAATCGGAGGCTGTCTCGGCGATCCCGGGCTATAAGGAAGAACAGGGATCGCTTATGATGATGATTGTGTTTTTGTTTGTCATTTCTGCGTTTGTCCTGGCGGTATTCTTCTATGTCATTACCATACAAAAAAGCAGTCAATTCGGTATTCTGAAGGCCATCGGCACACGTACCGCCTACCTCGCAGGAAGTGTAACTTTGCAAGTGCTTCTCTTATGTTCAGGCAGTCTGATTATCAGCGTGCTTCTTGTTCAAGCGCTGGAAGCGGTATTGCCTGGCGGTATGCCATTCCTGCTTCATGCCTCTACACTGGCAATGACATGCGGTGCTTTTATCGCCATGTCCCTCGCAGGTGCTTTGCTTTCCGTTTGGAAAGTGAGCAGAATAAATGCCTTGGATGCGATAGGGAGGACGGCAGCATGAGACAGCGGATTATTTTGCAAAATATTACGCGGACATTCGAGGATGGCGGTATGCAGCGCACCGTTCTGGATCACTTGAATTTAAGCGTAGCGGAGGGGGAGCTTGTTGCTGTAATGGGGCCGTCCGGCTCCGGGAAGAGCACGTTCCTTTCCATTGCGGGGGCGCTTCTTGAGCCGACGAGCGGCGATGTGCTGCTCGATGGACAATCGATTATCGGCAAAGATCATCAGGAGCTGTCGGACATAAGGCTTCATAAACTTGGATTTATTTTTCAAAGCGCCAACCTGATCCCGTATTTGAAAGTTGAAGAGCAGCTGTTGTTCGTGGCGAAGCAGGGAGGCATGGACAACAAGCAGGCATCGGGCAGGGCGAGGGAGCTGCTTCAGAACCTAGGCTTGACCCATCGCCGCAGCGCTTATCCGGAGAAGCTGTCCGGGGGGGAACGCCAACGCGTCGCAATCGCTAGAGCGCTCATGAATGATCCAGCCGTGCTGCTGGCTGACGAACCAACGGCAAGTCTGGATGCAAGCCGCGGGATGGAGGTTGTGCGGATGATTGCCGGTGAGGCGAAGGAGCAAGGCAAAAGTGCGATAATGGTCACTCATGACGAGCGTGTACTTTCGCTATGCGACCGGGTTCTGTATCTGGAAGACGGGCGTTTGGTTGAGCATTAGTTCTTTTGTTCTGCCGTTGCGTGCCGACCTGTTGTGAGCTACGTTGGAGTTCATCCAGTAAAAGGCGCTGATTTCGCTCGGGAACATGTGCTACGTTGGAATCTATGCAGGATAATCAGCTCAGTTTAGTGCTATAAGCTCCATTTGGCGATTTTTACTGGAGTAACTCCAACGCAGCTAAGGCACTGGCTCATTATAGCCTTCTTTTAATGGATTGAATCCAACGTACAAGGCTTCGGGAAAACAGGCGAGTTTGAGAGCTTGAAGCTGCTCCCAATCATGGCTCCTGCCACCGATTACGATAGCGTCCTTGCTCTCTCCGAGCAGTATAAAGAGCGGGGGCAGTATTAGTCCCTAACTAAAATAGAGCGAAGTTTGTGGCTGCCACGGCATCCCGCAAGCTTCGCTCTTGTTTGTTTCGCAGCAATTTGCTACAATATTTATTGTAGTTTAGTAAATTTATTAACTAAATTTTAAGTGAATGAGGCATATATGGCTACGATTAAACAAATTGCGAGCGAAGCGGGCGTCTCGTCTGCGACGGTATCCCGGGTACTGAATAACGATTTGTCGCTGAGTGTCAGTGAAGAGACTCGCAGCCGCATCTTTAGTATTGCCGAACAGCTGCAATATAAGCCGGCACGCCTTAAGCGAATGAAACAGGATCAACTGCTCTCCACGATAAAGGTTGGCCTCGTCATGTGGTCAACGCTTGAAGATGAGCATAGCGATCCGTACTTTGGTGCCATCCGGCGCGGGATTGAAACCCGCTGCGAGGAGCTTGGCATTGGGATTGATAAGGTTATCCGCGGTGTTCTGAAGTCCGAAGCAACACCGCTGTCGGAGCTGGACGGGCTTATTGTGGTTGGTTCCGTTGATGATCAGGAGGTATACCGGCTGTACCCGCACAAGGACAGAGTAATCTTCGTCAATCATGACCAGACGCCGGATGATTGCGATTCTGTTCAGCTTAACTTTGGTCAAGCGATGAAGGAAGTGCTTCGTCATTTGTACGAGCTGGGGCATACGGAGATTGGCTTTATCGGAGGAAGCTCCAATCCGGTCGTGCATCGTGAAGATGGAAAGCACGAGGATCAGCGGACGACCATATTTGCCGAGCTGCAGCAGAAGAGGGGTATTTACAACCCGGAGCTGATGTATTTGGCGGATTGGTCGTCGAATGGCGGATATGAAGTCATGCTTCGGATGCTGGACGACGGGCACCGGCCTACGGCTTGCTTTGTTGCCAGCGATCCTATGGCGGTTGGCGCGCTTCGCGCCCTTCATGAACGCGGTCTTCGCGTTCCGGAGGATATGGCGATCATCGGCTTCGACGATATTGAGGTATCCGCTTTTCTTACACCGCCGCTCACAACGGTACGTGTTCATACCGAGTTAATGGGCCGTACAGCGGTACAATTGCTGCTCGAACGTGTAGAAGGAAGAGAAATCACCTCGCATATTACGATTAATACCAAGCTGATCGTCCGGGAGAGCAGCGGAAGCAGCAAATAGCAGCAACTAACTTTTATTCCCTATGAGGAGGAACACAATAATGGCTATTATTTACGATCAGGAATCCCGCGTATTTCATCTGCAATCGAAAAACACAAGCTACGCGTTTCAAATTTTGAAGCAGGGTTATCCCGCTCATATCTATTGGGGCAAGAAGGTAAGAGGCCTGCAGCTTAACCGCCTGCTTCAGATTAAGGAAAGAGCGTCGTTCAGCCCGAATCCGGACCAGAACCAGCTGGATCTGTCGCTGGATGCCTTGCCGCAGGAGTACCCTTCCTATGGAGCAACCGATTTCCGTTCGCCGGCCTATCAGGTGAAGCTGCCTAACGGCTCTACGATTCTGGAATTGACTTACCACTCCCATGAAATCTACAGCGGGAAAAAGAAACTCGAAGGCCTGCCGGCTGTTTATGTCGAGTCGGAATCGGAAGCGCAGACGCTTGAGCTGACGTTGAAGGATGACCTGACCGGACTTACGGCGGTATTGTCCTATACCGTATTCGAGAATCATGACGCGATTACGCGTTCCGTGAAATTCATTAATAACGGCGAGATGACGCTTGATCTGCAGCGCGCGCTGAGCATGAGCGTGGATTTTGCCCATGACCGTTTCGAAATGCTGCAATTGTCCGGCGCATGGGCGCGCGAGCGTTATGTGCACAAGCGCAAGCTTGTTCCCGGCATGCAATCCGTCGAGAGCCGCCGAGGTTCCTCCAGCCATATGCAAAATCCGTTCCTCGCCCTGCTAAGCGAAGGCGCAACCGAGGATCATGGCGATGTTTACGGCGTTAACCTTGTATACAGCGGCAGCTTTATTGCGGGTGTTGAAGTCGATCAATACCACTCGTCGCGTTTGTTTATCGGCATTAATCCATTTGATTTCAATTGGAGGCTGGAAGCCGGGGAGCAGTTCCAGACGCCGGAAGCGGTTATGGTCTTCTCGCCTGACGGACTGGGCGGCATGTCCCGCATTTATCATGAGCTGTATCGCACAAGACTGGTTCGCGGAGAATTCCGCGACAAGACCCGTCCAATTCTCGTGAACAACTGGGAAGCCACTTACTTTGACTTTAACGCGGACAAGATCGAAGCGATCGCAACAGCGGGCAAAGAGCTTGGCATCGAAATGTTTGTTCTGGACGATGGCTGGTTCGGCAAACGTAATAACGATACAACCTCACTTGGTGACTGGTTTGTTGACAAGAACAAGCTGCCTAACGGACTCGAGGATTTGGTTGCACGGGTGAAACGTCTCGATATGCAGTTTGGCCTGTGGTTCGAGCCCGAGATGATCTCGCCGGAGAGCGAGCTGTACAAGGCGCATCCGGACTGGTGCCTCCATGTGGAAGGCCGCCGCAGATCGCAAGGCCGCAATCAGCTGATTCTCGACTTCTCCCGTCAGGATGTTAGAGACTACATCGTGAAGACGGTATCGGATATCCTGTCGAGCGCGCCAATCACTTATGTAAAATGGGACATGAACCGCAACATGACGGAGATTGGTTCCGCTCTCCTGCCGGCTGACCGCCAGCGCGAGACGGCTCACCGCTACATGCTGGGACTGTATGAAGTGCTCGAGACGATTACAACATCGTTCCCTCATATTCTGTTCGAGAGCTGCTCGGGCGGCGGCGGACGTTTCGATCCGGGTATGCTGTATTACATGCCGCAAACCTGGACCAGCGATAATACCGATGCGGTCTCCCGTCTGAAAATCCAGTACGGTACAAGTATCGTTTATCCAATCAGCACGATGGGCGCCCATGTGTCGGCGATTCCGAACCATCAGGTTGGCCGTAAAGCATCCCTTGAAACTCGCGGCAACGTAGCTTTGTCGGGCAACTTCGGCTATGAGCTGGATCTCACCGTGTTTACGGATGAAGAAAAAGAAGCCGTGAAGAAGCAGGTTGCCCTGTACAAAGAGGTTCGTCCTCTGGTGCAATTCGGCGACTTCTACCGTCTGCTTAGCCCGTTTGAAGGTAACGAGACGGCTTGGATGTTCGTCTCCAAAGACAAGAGCGAAGCGTTTGTTGTTTACGTGTCCGTTCTTCAAGAAGCGAACGCTAAGCTGGACCGCCTCCGCCTGAAAGGGCTTGATCCGAATTTCGACTATGTACTCGACGGAGAAGAAGGCGCATACGGCGGCGATGAGCTGATGAATGCCGGTATTCAGGCACCTCTGTTCCATGGCGATTATTCGAGCAAGGTATTCCGCTTCCGCGCGGTAAAATAAATGGTAAAAATCCTGAAAGGACGAAGGTCCCTTCAGGATTTTTTTTGCCGTTTCACCTTGATCTCTAAGAAAGGTTAAATTTTACTAGTAAGCATATTTATAGGCCTGCGTTCGAGTACAATAGGAGGAGGAGAATAAGAGCCGAAGGAGGTTATGAGGAAGGTGAACATTCGCATTCGCGGCTACTCGCTTGAACGGATACTTACCGTTAAAAGCCTTGCAGCCTTGCTGATCGCTTTTATGCTGATTCCTTTGCTATTAACTGTACACGCGATGCTTCAGGAGAGGTATTCCCAAGCTGTCATTGAGGATCATATATTCTCACGGAACGGCTACCGGATTACGGGGCAGCAGCAGTCGGTGAAGCTGGATTTCAAGATTGATCCGGCCTATATTCCGAAGAAGCAAGGCGATGTGTTCCAACTGCACAAGCTTATCTATAACGGCAATCATACGAAGATCTACCTGGAGGCGGTTGCGTGGTACAACCCGCCTCAGAATTCGGATAATATTTATATCGAATTGAAGTTTGATCCTACTTATCTATACAGCAAAGGCAGCTTTGTCACCGACGCTGTCTTTAATGAAGATCATTCTTTCAGCAACGTCATGTTTATGCCGGATTATTATGCCGATAACGGCAGCAAGCTTCCGATTAATGATGGGAACGGCAGAAACAGCTCCTTTATTCCCGTGGAGCAGCTTGGGGATCTTGATGGCGGGCTAACGCTGAAATTTGAAGGATTTAACCTGGTGAAATACGAGAGGGAGTAAGGGGGACAGACTTATCGCCCCGTGCTGCTCCTTACGTTGTATGAAATACAGCATATTTAACCTAATTAGCTAATCAATTAGAGATATGTTGTACATGATGCAGGATATATGCCGCCAAACCGTTACAAGGAGCGCAATATGGGCAAATATACTGTAAAAAATACAACGGGTCATCGGCTTAGGCTCATTTTGGCTGACTTATACTGCATTTCATACAGTCTACCAGCAGAACTTGTGATGAGTATGGAAAGGAGAGAGTCGAATGATCATCCAAAGGTTAGAGCTGTATACGAATCTCTTGCCTGAGCAAAAGAGCTTTTATACCGGCTTGCTGGGCATGCCATTAATAGAGGAAGCAGAAGACTCCTTCACCGTGTTGGCCGGGCATACGCGATTAACATTTAGGCAGGCTAATGAAAGCTATGTCTATCATTTTGCCTTTAATATTGAAGAGAATAAGCTGGAATCGGCGGTTCGCTTTGTACGTGAACGAACCCGGACGCTCAGCGACGGGCAGAATGAGATTTTTCATTTTGAAGATTGGAATGCTCATGCCTGTTACTTCTATGATGCCGCGGGCAATATCGTTGAATTTATTGCAAGGCATAACCTTGTCAGCCAAGCGGAGGGAGCGTTCTCTATCCAGGATGTGACAGGGATCAGCGAGCTGGGCATGCCGGTAGAAGACGTACCGGAGATTGTTCGGTATTGCCGGGAAGAGCTGGGCCTTGAGCCATGGCGCGGTAACGGAACCAACTTTCAACCCGTTGGAGACGAGCATGGCCTGTTTATCGCAGCCTCGCTGGATCGATCCTGGTTCCCGACGCAGAGCGAGGCGCAGGTAGCTCCGTTTATTATCACCGTAGAGGGATCGCAAGACCGGAGATCTGCCATTCCCGGCTATCCTTACGAGATCATCATCGAAAGCTAGGCAGAATAATACCCGCCCTGTTCCCGGAACAGGGCTTTTTTGTGCCCATTCCGCTCATTCCCCTCATTGAAACTGCTTCTTGTATTCGCTTGGCGGAATGCCTACGGTGCTGCGGAATATCCGGCTGAAGTAGAGCGGGTTGTCATAACCGACAACCGCCGCGACCTCCTTCACATGAAGCGAAGACTCCGACAGCAGCTTTTTCGCTTCGTTGATCCGAATCTCGGTAATATATTTCATCGGCGTCATGCCGGTCACTTCCTTGAACTTGTGAATAAAGCGGAATACGCTCAAGGAGCATTCGCTAGCCAGTTCGGATATGCTGAGGCTTTCGCTGTATTTTTCATGGATAAAAGCAATCATCTGATTAATGTCGGGATGCCGTCCCTGCGCTCCCGGTTCTTCCGCCGTTTGCAGCCTTCTGCCAAGCAGCGTAAGCGTCTCGAGCAGATAAGCGTTAACCATATGACTGCCCAGCGGACGGTGGCTGTTCAGCTCCTGGATAATTTTTTTGAACAAAGCGGTTACTTCGTCCATCATGCCGACCGTATGAACGGGCTGCTTCAGCAGGCCGAATTGCTGCAGATAATCATAAGCGCTGTACCCGGTAAAATGAATCCAATAAACCTCCGTGCCATCCATGGCCTGATAGCTGTAATGCTGCGGCTGCCCCGGCGTATAGACGACCAGACTGCCGCTAGGAACCTCAATAGCTTCATTATGGAATCGGAAGCGCCCTTTGCCGCCCGTTATATAGATTAGTTGAAAATCTATCCGCCCATGCTCGCGATTGCGTGTCAGGCTCCTTGTCTGGAGCCGTTGGTAGCCGCACCAGTTGACGGCCAGAAATTGCGCTTTATCTTCGATGCCGTGCTCCTGCCAGCTGTGGGCATCACCGGATATACTGATCACAAGCTCACGCTCCCGCAACAACAATTTTGTGTATGTTTACAGCAATTTGATTCATTCTATATTCCCTATTATAGCTCTATAATCTAGGTGAATCGCAATTAAGGGCATGCGAAAGGGGAAAGCAGATGAACAAGGGGCGTATCGTTAATAATATTAATTTGAATTGGAAATTTCACAGAGGCGATGAGCCTCGTGCCTGGTATAAAGGCTTAGACGATTCCAATTGGCGTCAGGTTACTCTTCCTCATGACTGGTCGGTTGAAGAGCCGTTCTCGGAGGAGCATTCCAGCGGAACAGGCTATCTGCCGGGCGGGATCGGCTGGTACAGAAAAGCTATATCTCTGCCTGCGGACCTTCAAGGCAAGCGTGTCTATATCACTTTTGAAGGCGTTTACAACAATTCGCAGGTATGGTGCAACAGTTATTATATCGGCAAACGGCCTTACGGCTATAGTTCTTTTACTTATGATATAACGGATTTTGTTTCATTTGGAGACCAAGATATGGTTATCTCTGTAAAGGTTGACCATAAGGATATTGCCGATTCCAGATGGTTTACCGGTTCGGGGATTTACAGGGATGTATACGTGACGGTTACCGATCAGGTTCATATCGATACGTACGGCGTGTTTGTGACAACGCCTGTCGTATCGGAAGAGCAGGCCGAGGTAGCGGTGAACGTACGGGTAGCTAATGGTTCTGCTAAGGATGAGTCCGTGCAAATTCGAAATGTCCTTCTGAACCAGTCGGGGCAAGTGGTTCAGACAGTACACGGCAGCCTATCCGTGCCGGGAGACTCCGCGAAAGAAACGGAGCAGACGTTGATTGTTGCAAGTCCAAAGCTTTGGTCGCCGGACAGTCCTTACCTGTATACGGTAAGAACGGAGATCCTGCGGGATGGCAAGCTGATCGATCATGTCGAGACGCCGGCCGGTATACGCTGGTTCGAATTTGATGCGGCGAACGGCTTTTTCCTTAATGGCGCGAATATGAAAATGAAAGGCGTATGCGTGCATCACGATGCAGGTGCTCTAGGAGCTGCCGTTCCGGCCAAAGTCTGGGTCCGGAGGCTTGAAGCGCTGAAGGAATTGGGCTGCAACGCGATCCGGATGAGCCATAATCCTCCGGCTCCCAATCTGCTGGATCTATGCGATCAAATGGGCTTCCTTGTTATCGACGAGGCGTTTGACGAATGGGAAGGCGTGAAGAACAAATGGTCGACGGGTCATAACGTGTATCCGCCGAAGCATTTCGGCTATTACGAGGATTTCCCGCAATGGGGCGAGATCGACTTGAAGGAAATGGTGCAACGCGACCGCAACCATCCGTCTATCGTCATGTGGAGTATCGGCAATGAAGTGGATTATCCGAATGACCCGTATTGCCATCCTTATTTTGAAACGATGACCGGCAACAACGATGCCAACAAACCGGCTGCGGAGCGTCAATACGATCCGAATAAGCCCAATGCGGAGCGTCTTGCGGTTATAGCCAGAAAGCTGGCGAAAGCGGTTAAGGAATGCGATACGACAAGACCGGTAACGGCTGCACTTGCTTTTCCGGAACTGTCCAACCTGACGGGTTATGCGGAAGCACTAGATATTGTCGGTTACAACTACAAAGAGCATCTGTACGAAGAGGATCTCCGGAAATTCCCGGACCGGGTGACCTACGGCAGTGAAAACGGCTCAAGCCTGCAAGCCTGGCTGGCGGTTCGGGATAACGATGCGATCAGCGGGCAATTCATCTGGACCGGCATTGATTATTTGGGCGAAGCCAAAGGCTGGCCGGTGCGCGTAGCCGGGGCCGGGTTTATGGATACGGCGGGCTTCAAGAAAACCAGCTATTATTACCGCCAAAGCTTGTGGAGCGACAAGCCGGTTGTTTTCCTGGCCGCAATCAAGGCGGAGGATTCCGAGAAGGGCTCAAGAAGATGGACCGGCGGCGTGCCGCATTGGAACTGGGAAGCCGGTGACCAGCTTAAAGTGAGCTGCCATACGAACTGCGAAGAGGCGGAGCTATTCCTGAACGGCCGGTCGCTTGGCGTGAAGAAACTGGCGGATGCGCCGGAGCTGTATCTGACATGGGAGACCCCTTATGAAGAAGGAACATTGGAAGCGGTGGCGAAAGGAAAAGATGGGGAGTCGTATTCTTGTATCCTTCACACGGCAGCCGAGGCAGCTCAGCTGCAGCTGCATGCGGATACTGCCGAGCTTCAGGCCGATGGGCTGGATATTGCGCATATCGAGCTTCAGATTACGGATGGCGAGGGTCGTCCCGTATATCTGGCCGAGCATCCGATTGCTCTGACAATAGAAGGTCCGGGCGAAATTATCGGGATGGAAAATGGCGATATTCAGGATCTCGAGCCATTCAGCTCGCGGGTACGCAAAGCCCATCGCGGCAAGCTTCTCGCTTATGTAAGAGCAACAACCGAGGCCGGGGACATAGTTGTCACGGCAGCGGCGGAGGGACTCCAAGCCTCCAAGGTAACGTTCAAAGCAATCGACGTCACAGAAGCCGTAAATGCGTAAGCAGGCAAGATCACCAGCAATTTATATCCTGGGAGGCTACTCAATAACATGAACGCTTTTAATGGATTAGGTATGGGACTTGGCAATTTGGCGAGAGTTTCGAATGCGGTATCAAGATCGATTTCTCCGGAAAATTTTACGGGCGAGAAGGGCAAAGGCGCCATGGCGACGGATGGAACGGGTGCTCAAGCGGCCCGTGACCTAGGCGTTGGCTGGAAGGTATCTCCTTCGGTCAGCATCGCGGGCCATCAGGAGTTTACGATGGGGGTTATCGACGGACCGGGCGTCATCCAAAATATTTGGCTGACCTGCTCGCATCAGGTTGTAAGATCGCTTATCTTCAAAATTTATTGGGATGAGGAAGAGGAGCCTTCCGTGTACGTGCCGGTCGGTGATTTCTTCTGCAATGGCTGGGGCGAACGCGCGCTTGTCAATTCGCTTCCGATCTCGGTTAATCCGGCGGGCGGCTTCAACAGCTATTGGGAAATGCCTTTCCGCAAAAAGGCGCGGCTTGTCATGCAGAACCTGTCGCATGAATCGACGATTCTGTATTATCAGATCAACTATACGCTGACGGACGTGCCGGACGATATGGCGTATTTCCATGCACAATGGCGTCGGAGCAATCCGGTCCAATACAAGGATGTCCATACGATTGTTGACGGCATTAAAGGTAAAGGGCATTACGTCGGCACCTATCTCGCCTGGCAGGTGAACAGCAATAACTGGTGGGGAGAGGGAGAGGTTAAATTTTACATGGACGGCGACAAGGACTATCCGACGATCTGCAGCACGGGAACGGAGGATTATTTCGGCGGTGCCTGGAACTGGGATATGAACGGGCAATATGTAACGTATTCCACGCCATTCCTCGGGATGCATCAGGCGATTAAGGCCGACGGCTTGTACAAGGCGAATCAGCGCTTTGGCATGTACCGGTTCCATGTGATGGACCCGATCCGCTTCGAGGATGATCTGAAGGTGACGATTCAAGCGCTCGGCTGGCGCTCGCATGGGCGTTATCTGCCACTTCAGGACGACATCGCATCCGTCGCGTACTGGTATCAGCTGGAGCCGCATGCGGCTCATCCGCCAATGCCGGGGATTGATGATCTCGAAATTATTTAGATCGTACAATAGCAGGCTGGCCTCAAAGTCTTGGACTTGGAGGCCAGCCTTTTCGTTTAGGTATTTAATAATTCGGATTGGAAGCTTTCGAATAACTTCCGCAGCACTTCCGGGCTGTGATCCGATGCGGCATGAATGGCCTGGATTAATCCGTGAATTCGGTCCGTCATAATCAGAAGGTAACGCGCGGGTTCGGCCTATACGTATGGGCGGTTCCTCGCGTGCCATAACGGCTGCACCAGCTGCCCTCGGCTGTCCAATCGGCCGCAACCAGGTTGGCTCCCTCCGTCGAGAGTAACTGTTCCGCTAACGGCGCAGCTTCGAGAAGCTGTTAATGCTGCTGCAGCCGATCTCGGCGGCATGTCGGTGACACTCATAGATGTGTTTTTAGTAAATATTCGGCTTTGTTAATCCGGCTAAGATTCATGTATTGCACAATCATTATTATCTTTCTTTCCTGAACCTCCAGTAAAGCGTACGTTGGAAAATATACAGTCAAACAAGCCGGAATAGCCGAGTTAGACTGCCACGTTGGATTTCCTCCAATCAAATTGGCCAGTAAGCTCCTCGGCTGAACCATTTGTTATCATTTTACTGGATGAAATCCAGTCTGAGGCCATTACGGTTGTGTAAACAAACAATTAGGCTGTACAGAATCCACTCTAGAGGGGATTGATCATTCCAGATAAAGGAATGGGGACGCTGTTTATTGAAGTATAAGAGTTGTTACGGTATGCACATGGCGTACATAAAGCAGCAAGCATCTGGGGGAGTTCGAAATGTACCGGTATATCATCTTGCTCGCATTGATTCTATTGGCAGGCTGTAGTGAACAAGCGGCACCGCCTGCTAACGATAACAACTCGACAGCAGCATTGGAGCAATACTATTTCTCAGGTATAGAAGAACGAATAGACCAGCTGCGAGAGAAGCTGCTTGCGGATGGATACAAGGTTAGTGACAAGGTGTCTTATGATCACGAAGGCTCTGAGGAGTTCTCGATTTACTCATCTAAAGAGATACTAAGAGGTCAAATTGCTGTAGAAGATCAGAAGGCCGCACGATATGCCGATCAATTCGATGTCGGATATGACGGTAACGGCTTTTCTCTAGAATAAGGAGGCTTCCCTTGTCGTTGTTATCAGATTTCCCGGAAAATCACGGTTTGTCCTCGCAGGCGTTGATCGAGCTGTTCGCCCAAATCGAGCAGCGAGACCTGCGGGTTAACAGCTTTCTGCTGCTGCAGAACGGAACAGTAACGGCTGAGTATTGGCGGGAGCCTTACCGGAAGGACACGCCGCAGCTGCTGTATTCTTTAAGCAAAAGCTTCACGTCGATTGCCGTAGGCATCGCTTGGGATCAAGGCTTGCTTGGGCTTGATGATCCCGTCATCTCGTTTTTCCTGGATAAGCTGCCTGGCAACGTATCTCCTAATCTGGCCCGAATGACCATTCGCCATCTGCTCTCCATGACTGCGGGCCATGATTTTAATCTATATTCCGCCGTAGCGGCGGAGCAGGATTGGGCAGCAGCGTTCCTCGCGCAGGAAGTAGCGTTGGAGCCGGGGACCCATTATCTGTATAGCACGCATTCCACTTATATGCTGTCGGCTATCATAGAGCGGGTGACGGGGCATTCGCTTGTCGATTTCCTGACGCCAACCTTATTCGAGCCCCTGGGCATTCCAAATCCGGTCTGGGAGACTTGTCCTCTTGGCATTACGGCAGGAGGAATGGGGCTAAGCTTGACGACGGAGAGTGTAGCGAGGTTTGGCCAAATGCTCTTGAATAGAGGAGTCTTCGAGGGTAAAAGAATCGTGTCGGAGCGATATTTGGAGCTTGCGACAACCGAGCAAAGCGATAACCGAATCGCCAATGCGGGAAAAATCGACTCCATGCAAGGCTACGGCTATCAGTTCCATTTGTGCCGCCGCGGCTGTTACCGGGGAGACGGGTCCTTTGGCCAAATGTGCTTTGTTGCTCCGAAGGAGAAGATCGTTATTGCAATGACAGCAGGCTTCAGCAGCATGCGCGAGCTGCAGGTTATGCTGGACCTTATTTACGAGTTTATCTTTGACCGTTTGGAAAACAAGAAGCTGCCGGTCTCAGCATCCGCATCGAACCTGCTCCAGCAGCAGCTCAGCCGCCTGGCCCGGCTTCCTATTCCGGCTGTAATGCCGATTCCGATTACAGGCGATGCCATCTTATTGGCAAACCGGAGGTACAGCCTGTCGGATAACCCGCATGGGCTTCAGAAACTTGCTTTCGTCGAGGGAAGCAACGGGCAACCGATGGAGCTCCAGCTTATTTACAAAGACAGCAAGCGGAATGCGCGGCTGTCGTATTCTTTTGCTGAGCCGGTCTATTCAAAAGCTGTCTTTACGAAAGACCTTGCCGATCACGAGCAGACGATTGTTACCTATGCTGCATGGGAGAGCGGTCGCCGATTAAAGCTTGTGCTCTGCTATATCGAAACGCCTTATATCGTCACGTATACGCTGGACTTCCAAGGCGACAGCGCAATAGAGCTGCAGTTCCGCATCAATGTATCGCTCACCATTCCTGACTTCACGGCCCAAGGCGCATTAATTCCACGGTCATTGCCCATTTCCGGTTGACATCCAAAATCTCCATATTATATAGTAAAAGCAGGGTTTAGCACTCTAACGTAGAGAGTGCTAACATAAACTCACGATATTGGAAGGAGAACATCACACGAATGGAAAAGCAACAGTTCAAAGCGGAATCGAAACGGCTGCTGGAGATGATGATCAACTCCATTTATACGCAGCGCGAAATTTTCTTGAGAGAGCTTATCTCGAATGCCAGTGACGCAATTGATAAAATCTACTACAAAGCACTGACGGATGACCAACTGGTATTCAACAAAGAGAGCTATTATATAAAAGTAACGGTGGATAAGGATAACCGTAAGCTGATCCTCTCGGATACGGGTATCGGCATGACGCAAGAGGAGCTGGAAAACAACCTTGGCGTTATTGCGAAAAGCGGCTCGCTGGCGTTCAAGAAGGAGAACGAAGCGAAGGACGGCCATAACATTATCGGCCAATTTGGCGTGGGCTTCTACTCCGCGTTTATGGTCGCGGACAAGGTTGAGGTCATCAGCCGCGCGTTGGGTTCGGACGAAGCGTTCAAGTGGGAGTCGGAAGGCGCTGACGGTTACTCGATTACGACTGCGGACAAAGCAGGCGTAGGCACGGATATCATCATGACGATCAAGCCTAACACCGAGGACGACAACTATGACGAGTTCCTGGAAGAGTATCGTCTGAGAGCGATCATCAAGAAATATTCCGACTTCATCCGTTACCCGATTAAGATGGAGATGAAGGGACAGCGTCCGAAGGAAGGCAGCGAAGGCGAGTTCGAGGAATACCAAGAGGAACAAACGATCAACAGCATGGTTCCGATCTGGCGCAAAAATAAAAACGAGCTGACGCAGGAAGACTACGACAACTTCTATTTCGAGAAGCGTTACGGCTTCGACAAGCCGTTGAAGCATCTTCATATCAGCGCTGACGGCGCGGTTGTCTATAACGCAATTCTTTTTATTCCGGAGAATACGCCATTCGACTATTACACGAAGGAATTCGAGAAAGGCCTTGAGCTTTATTCGAACGGCGTCCTCATTATGGATAAATGCGGCGACCTGCTTCCGGATTACTTCAGCTTCGTGAAAGGGATGGTCGATTCCGAGGATCTGTCGCTGAACATTTCCCGGGAGCTGCTGCAGCATGACCGTCAATTGCAGCTTATCGCGAAGAACATCAAGAACAAAATCAAGAGCACGCTGCAAAGCCTCTTGAAGGAAGACCGCGAGAAGTACGAAGGCTTCTATAAAGCGTTTGGCCGTCAGCTGAAGTTTGGCGTATATAACGATTACGGCGCGAACAAGGATACCTTGCAGGATCTGCTTCTGTTCTACTCTTCGAAGGAGAAGAAGCAGGTTACGCTTGAGGAATACGTATCCCGCATGCCGGAAGATCAGAAGTTCATCTACTACGCGTCAGGCGAGTCGATCGAACGTCTGGAGAAGCTGCCTCAAGCCGAGATCGTAACGGACAAAGGGTATGAGCTGCTCTACTTCACCGACGATATTGACGAATTCGCGATCAAGATGATTGGCACGTACAAAGACAAGTCGTTCAAAAACGTGTCCAGCGGCGATCTTGGCATCGAAGCGGACGAAGCGGAAAAGGAAACCGAAGAAGAAGCTAACGACAACAAGGATCTGTTCGCTTCCATGAAAGAATTCCTGGGCGACAAAGTATCTGGCGTCAAAGCATCCAAACGTCTCAAATCCCATCCGGTCTGCCTGTCGTCGGAAGGCGAAGTGACCATCGAGATGGAGAAGGTACTGAAGGCGATGCCTAACGGCCAGGATGTGAAAGCAGACAAAGTGCTGGAGATTAACGTGAACCATGATGTGTTCAAGGCACTGAAGGATGCGAACGCAACGGATAAAACAAAGCTGAATCTCTATACGAATCTTTTGTACAACCAGGCTCTTCTGATCGAAGGCTTGACGGTGCAGGATCCGGTTGAGTTCACGAACGATATTTGCAAAATCATGGTGTAATCATCTCGACCATGTACCAGCATAGGAAGCCGGCCCCGCAAGGGGACCGGCTTTTTTGCACTTCTGTTCTACCATCAACCTGCCATGCATAAGCTTGTATCACTCTGGTAGCGTTCTCATGAAACTGCGCGTCGGAATCTATCCATAACGCTAGCAAGCTACTTTTCGAAAAGGGAGATGGTTAGCCAATGATTTACGCTGAGCCGGGCAAGCAGGATTCGAAGATTACATTTAAGAAACGTTACGACAACTACATAGGGGGCCGCTGGACGCCGCCAACGCAAGGCCAATATTTCGAAAATGTTTCTCCCGTGAACAACGCGGCCTTCTGCGAAGTAGCCCGTTCCACATCGGAGGATATCGAGCTTGCGCTGGACGCGGCGCATACGGCGAAAGCCGATTGGGGACGGACCTCCGCGGCGGAGCGCGCGAACATCCTGAACCGAATCGCCGACCGGATCGAGAGTAATCTGGAGACACTCGCCGTTGCCGAGACCTGGGATAACGGCAAGCCGATCCGCGAATGTCTGGCAGCTGATCTTCCGCTTGCGATCGATCACTTCCGCTATTTCGCTGGCTGCATCCGCGCGCAGGAGGGTTCGCTCAGCCAGCTCGACAACGACACGGTGGCTTACCATTATCATGAGCCGCTTGGCGTCGTTGGCCAGATCATCCCTTGGAACTTCCCGCTGCTGATGGCGACGTGGAAGCTTGCTCCGGCGCTGGCGGCCGGCAACTGCGTCGTCCTGAAGCCCGCGGAGCAGACGCCGGCTTCGATCTGCGTGCTGATGGAACTGATCGAGGATTTACTGCCTGCCGGCGTCGTTAACATTGTTAACGGCTTTGGGCTGGAAGCGGGCAAGCCGCTTGCCTCAAGCAATCGGATTGCGAAGATTGCCTTCACGGGCGAGACGACAACCGGCCGCCTCATCATGCAGTACGCCTCGCAAAATCTCATTCCGGTAACGCTCGAGCTTGGAGGCAAATCGCCAAACATCTTCTTCGAGGATATTATGGCGAAGGATGATGCGTTGTTCGACAAGGCGCTGGAGGGCTTTACGCTGTTTGCGCTGAATCAGGGGGAAGTGTGTACCTGTCCGTCCCGCGCGTTGATCCAGGAATCGATCTATGACAGCTTTATGGAGAAGGCGCTGCGGCGTGTCGCATCCATCAAGCAGGGTAATCCGCTCGATACGGATACGATGATCGGAGCGCAGGTGTCCACCGAGCAGATGGAGAAAATCTTAAGCTACATCGACATCGGCCGCCAGGAAGGCGCCGAATGCCTGATTGGCGGAGGCCGCGCGGCTGTCGAAGGCGATATTTCGCAAGGCTACTATATTCAGCCGACCGTGCTTCGCGGCAATAACGGCATGCGGATTTTCCAAGAGGAGATCTTCGGGCCGGTTGTTGCCGTCACCACCTTCAGCTCGCCGGAGGAAGCGCTGGCGATTGCTAATGATACGCTGTACGGGCTTGGTGCCGGCGTATGGACGCGGGATATCAACGCAGCGTTCCGCATGGGACGCCAGATCGAAGCGGGCCGTGTCTGGACGAACTGCTACCATGCTTACCCGGCACATGCGGCGTTTGGCGGTTACAAAATGTCCGGCGTTGGCCGCGAGAACCACAAGATGATGCTGTCGCATTACCAGCAGACGAAGAACCTGCTCGTCAGCTACAGCCCTGATGCGTTAGGCTTCTTCTAATATGGCTGCGGAATCTGTGCTTAAGGTGCTTGCCACAGACAGCGCGCTTGAGCTGATCGGACGGCTTCGGGCGAAGTACGGCGACGTCATGTTCCATCAATCGGGCGGATGCTGCGACGGCAGCTCGCCGATGTGCTTCCCGCTGGGTGAATTCTTGATCGGCGAACAGGATGTACGGCTTGGCGAGATTGGCGGCGCGCCGTTTTATATGACGAAGGCGCAGTATGACTATTGGAAAAACACGCAGCTGATCATCGACGTTGTTCCCGGGCGAGGCGGGATGTTCTCGCTGGAAGGGCCGGAGGGACTGCGATTCCTGACGAGATCCCGCGTCTTTACTGCCGAGGAACTGCGAAGCTTAGGGTTGCTGTAAAATAAAAAAACGGTCACCGCTTTGCCTTGCATCAGGCATCGCGGAGACCGTTTTTTTGTGAACGATTAGTTCTCGAGTTCCTCGTCTTCTTCTTCGTCTTCGTACGAGCCGACGCGGTATTCGTCGGTCTTCTCGCCGTCTTCCCAAATCTCGACGAACAGCGCATCGCTGTTCTCGAAGTCCTCCGGGTTCAGCGACTGTACCTTTTCCTGGTCATCGCCGACGTATACATTTTCCATTCCGTCTTCCGTGAACGAGACAACGACGTAAATTTTCATGATTGCTGGCCCTCCAATGCAATTCTTTATTGAAGCAGTATACCATAAACGGCTTATCTCGCACCTGCCTGAACCATGAGATTATTGCCATAATTTGAATCAGCCCCGGAAAAATGGGTAATAGTAGTGGAAGAGTTAGGAACGGGGGGATTGATGGTGAAGTTTACGCCCGAACAGCGGATTACGCTGCATGGTTTTAACAATTTGACGAAGTCGCTCAGCTTCAATATGTACGATATCTGTTTTACGAAGACGAAGGAAGAACGTGAAGCTTACATTGAATATATTGATGAGCAATACAATTCGGAACGGCTTACGAAAATATTGAAGCAGGTTGCCGACATTATCGGCGCGCATGTCCTGAACATTGCCAAGCAGGATTACGTGCCGCAAGGCGCCAGCGTCACGATTCTGGTCTCGGAAGGGCCAATCGTGGAGGTGCCGACCGAATCGACGTTTGATGAGTCGCCGGGTCCGCTCCCGGACAATGTGGTGCTGCAGCTGGACAAAAGCCATATTACCGTTCATACGTATCCCGAATATCATCCGAGCGAAGGGATCAGCACATTCCGCGCCGATATCGACGTGGCTACCTGCGGGGAGATTTCGCCGCTTAAGGCGCTCAATTATTTGATTCATTCGTTTGATACGGACATTATGACGATCGATTACCGGGTTCGGGGTTTTACCAGGGACATTAGCGGCAACAAGCTCTTTATCGACCATGATATCAACTCGATCCAGAATTATATTCCGGACGAGGTTATCGACCAATACGATATGATTGACGTAAACGTCTATCAGGAAAATATTTTCCACACCAAATGCAAGCTGCGTGAGTTTGATCTCAATAACTACCTGTTCGGCTATACAAAGGACAAGCTGAGCATGGATGAGCAGAAGGAAATTACAGAGCGCCTGACAGACGAGATGTATGAAATCTTTTATGGGAAAAACATTAAATGAGGCTGTAGACCGGGGGGAGGCATCTCCCGGTTTTTTTGCGCGTCCGGACGGGCGTGAAACGCTCTCTGCTACTAATAGATGGCGTAGACCGTTTCGTCTTATGATATGATAAAGCAAATTCATGTTTATGGGGGAGAACGATTTATGGCATTAGAGATCGAACGCAAATTTTTGCTGGCCGTACCATATGAGCAGTTGGAAGGCCGAATTCAGGTACGCTCGGAGCAGCGAATTGAGCAGACTTATCTGGCGCTGGAGGCCGATCAGGAGCTGCGCGTCCGCCGGATTACGGATGTGGGCAGCGGAGAAGTGACGTATACGCATACGTTCAAGAAGGGTTTTGGCATCAAGCGTGAGGAAGTGGAGTATTCGATTAACGAGGGTCTGTATGAGCAGGTCGTGAAGGCGTTTGGAGCGGTTGCTCTGACGAAAAACCGGATCACGGCAGACTGGAACGGTGTCGTCCTTGAGATTGATATTTACGACCAGATCCAGCTGACCGTGCTTGAAGTGGAGTTCGACTCCGAAGAAGCCGCTCATTCGTTTGCGGCGCCGGAATGGTTCGGCCGGGATATCAGCAGCTCGAAGGAATACAGCAACAAGACCGTTTGGAAGCAGCTGCAGCAGAAGTAGGGGAGAGACTGGGAGAGCAGCTTACAGCTGCAGCATGACAAAACGAATGGCGAGGGGGAGAGATGGGTGCGGAAGCTTGTGTTTTTTGTCGGCGGTGCGGGAGCGGGGAAAACAACGCTGGCCAAGGCGCTTGCCCGTAAGCGCGGCGCGGCGGTATTTGATATGGATACGATGCTTCGGCCTGCAGCCGTACAGATTATGACGGTAGCCGGACTGGACCCGAATGACCGCGATTCGGAAGCGTATAAGAAGCTGTGCCGGGATCTGGGGTACCGGATTACGATGGATGCCGCGTTCGAAAATATCGGCATTGGCATGGATGCTTTCGTCATCGGGCCGTTTACGAAGGAAATCAGCGACCCGTCCTGGATAGTTAAGGAGCTGGCTTCGGCCGGCGCTTCCCTGGGCGATGTCGATGTGAAGGCGGTTGTGGTTTACTTACAGGATGAGGATATGCATTACAGCCGGATCGAGGAGCGCGGGCTTGCGACGGATCAATATAAGCTGGTGCATTGGGATTCTTTCGCCCGTTCGCTTGGGCGCAGAACGCTCGCGTGGGAGCTGCCGGAATCATCGATTCTTTATTACGACAATTCGCGTCCTTTTGACGAAGCAGCTTTGGAACGGTTGGAGGGGTTTGTGTATGGCGATGTTATTTGACCCGACAATCTTTGATAATTTGAAGGTCGCCCTGGAAAATCAGCTGTATGATTTGGACAACCTGGATGAACGGATCCGGGTCGTGAACCGCGTGGACCGATTGGATATGGCGGTGATGGGGCGTGAGTTCGCCCTGCAATTCGTGCTGGCCGGCAGTGACCGTCAGAAGCGGATCATCGGTGAAATTCGGCTGGATACCTCGCTTCGCGACCTCGCGACGGAGCTGCTGGAGCTGCAGGAAGGCGAACCACCGGGCTGCAGCCTCCGTTTGCTGTTCCATTTGGCTATGCTGGATGCGGAAACGTTGTGCCCGCGAATCCAAACGGCCGTGCGGGAGCAATGGGGTGCTGAGGTCTCTCTTACCCAGACGCTAAGCTTCGTATACGGAAGCGGGGGCGGCACCGTGTACAAGAACGCGGTGGAGCTGCGCTTCAACCGCCGCATTGACGAGGAGCAAATGAATGATCTGCCCGAGCTGATTGAGCATATGCTGCTTACGCTTGAGGCGCTGGAACAGCTCTAGAACTGGCAAAGCGAAAGTGAAAGTGAATACATACGCATACTGGATGACAGAGTGGCCAAGCATGATTCATGCTGGCCGCTTTTTTTGTGCCTATTGTCAGTCTGGAACCGGAGCTCAATCCCGTTGCAAAGCCGGACCGGTAGAACCTCTTACGAGGAGCCGGGTGGAGAGCAGGGTCTCCGTATTAGGCTGCTCAGAATCGTTAATCCGGCTGATCAATCTCTCGACGGCGCAGCGCGCGTACAGATGAAGATCAACATCGACTGTAGTGATTGGCGGCGTGGCGAGCTTCGACAAGTAACCGTTGTCAAAGCTAACGACGGAGACATCCTCCGGGACGCGATGCCCCATCTGCTGCAAAGCCGAATTTACCATAAAGCCAAATCCGTCGTTGACACAGAACCAGGCGGTCGGAATATCGGTTATTCCTTCCAGGAGCTTTCGGATTTCACCGCTTTCCTCCTTCGCTGTCGTTACAAGCCACTCTTCCTTAAGCTCGATTCCAAGATCAAAAGCAGCCAGCCGCATTCCTTCGAGCCGTTCGTAATAGCTGGGCGACAAACCAATATTACCCATGTACCCCATTTTCTTATGTCCTAAATGAGCCAAATGACGGATGGCCTCGTACGCGCTGAACCGGTTGTTAGTCAGAATAGAGTCGGCAGCAAGGTCCGGATGGTGATGGTCAATCAACACGGAAGGAATTCCGGTGTCGAGTACCGCTTGGATATAAGGCGTCGTTATATGAGACAAAATAAGAATGCCGTCAACCGCGCGTTGTTGAATAAAAGGCGGCAGCGTAAGAGAAGCGGCATCCTCCGGGCTAATGGATTGGATAATGAGCTCGATGCCCTTTTGCTTCAATTCCTTATCGACGCTGAGATAAATATCGCCGAAGAAGCTTTTCATAGAGAATGCATAATTCGAAGCGATCAGGGCGATCGTACGGGGAGTCGAATGCGGTGAAGCTGGTTGATCGACCCGCTTGCTGTATACATAACCCATATCGTCCGCCGTCTGCATGATCAAGCGGCGCGTCTCATCGCTTACGCCCGGTTTGCCAGTGAGCGCTTGAGATATAGAATTCTTGGACAAGCTTAGCTTGTCTGCGATATCCTGCATCGTAACTTTTCTGTTCACAAGGTCAACCTCCGTTGGGACTTTGATTTTGGCGCCGCGCCAGGCGCTGAACGCTAAAATAATGCTCGTTTTCTTTAATTGTTCCCGTTCCTCGAAAGTGTGTCAAGCCGGACTTCCGGTAATTGAAAAAGGAAAGAGGGATGGGTAACGTCATAATAATTGTAACGTTACAAAACAAATTAGTAAAGTTATAAGTAATGTTATTTTGCAGATGATTTTCGCAATAATCACTTGACAATGAAGTTTAGACAGAGCATAATAAGGTTCGTAAACGCTTCCAGTCACTTTGTGTCATGCTGAACAACATGACGGAATTAATTTGTCATTATAAAATCATGTTTTCGGGAGGTCATTGTTCCATGAAGAAAAAAACACCGATTTTGCTTACCACTGTCGTGGCGCTTGGAATGTTAAGCGCATGCTCGACCGGCCAAGGCGGCCAGAATCAGACGGGAAACAGTTCGTCGAGCGCAGGCAAGGTTACGACTATCGAGTTTTGGGCGGCTCCGAATCCGACCCAGCAAGCTTATTGGCAAGAGCTCGCCAAAGCTTACGAGGCGACCAACGATAAGGTGAAGATCAACGTCAGCGCTATCAAGGAATCTCCGACATCCGAGGCCAGCATTCAGTCCGCTATCGCGGCGAAGAGTGCGCCAACGATTTCCGAGAACATCAACCGCGGCTTCGCTGCTCAGTTGTCCAACAGCCAAGCGCTTGTACCGCTTGATACGCTGGAGGGCTTCGATAATGTTATCCAAAGCCGCAACATGACCCAAACAATCGAGCCATGGAAGTTTGCAGACGGCCATCAATACGTGCTGCCGATCTACTCGAACCCGATGCTGTTCGGCTGGCGCCTGGATGTTCTGAAGGAGCTTGGCTATAACGAGCCGCCTAAGACTTACAGCGAAGTGCTTGAGGTGACCAAGAAGCTGAAGGCGAAATACGGAGACAAGAAATTCCTGTGGGCCAAACCTGATCTTGCCGATCCTACGGCCTGGAAGCGTTGGTTCGACTTCTACATGCTGTATGACGCGGCTTCGAACGGCAACAAGTTCATCGAAGGCGATCAATTCACCGGAGACGAGAAAGCCGGAACCGAAGTGCTGACCTTTGTTGATAACCTGCGCAAGGAAAACGGTCTTCTGTCCCGTCAGGTGACGGATCCGTTCGAGAACGGAACAGGCATCTTTACCGACGTTGGACCGTGGACCTTCACGACCTGGGCAGAGAAATATCCGGAGCTGAAGTTTAACGAAACGTACGCGCTGAGCATGCCGCCGGTACCGGACGATGTTGATCCGGCGCAAAGCAAAACGTTCGCCGATACGAAAGGACTCGTCATCTACGCTTCCGCAACGAAAGAGCAGCAGCAGGCGGCCCTGGATTTCATCAAATGGGTGTACAGTGACGCGAATAACGATGCTAAGTGGTTCGAGCAGACAAATCTGCCGCCGGCGCGCGATGACCTGTCGACGAACGAATCGTTTAAGGCGATTCTAGGCGAGAAACCTCAGTTGAAGCCATACGCGGATAACGTGCCAAATGCCGTGCCGCCGATGGACAACTCCAAATACAACGACCTGCAGACTATTATTGGCGAACAGGCATTTAACAAAGTCGTTAAAGGCGAAATCGCCCCTGCGGAGGGCTGGGCGGCGATGAAGTCCGCTTTGGAAAAAGCCTTGAAGTAAGGGAGGCTCCTGCTCATGGACCAACGCAATAACAAGCTGGGCTGGTTATTTACCAGCCCTTATCTCATCTATGCTGTGATCTTCTTTTTCGGGCCGCTGATCTGGTCGTTCTTCCTGTCCATTACGGACTGGGACTTGATCGCCCCGACATTTAATTTTGTCGGCTTCGCCAATTTTATGGACGCCTTGCAGGATTCAAGCGTGCATGCGGCTTTTTGGAATACGTACAAGTTCATGATGATCTTTGTTCCGCTCGTTACTGTACTGGCAATTGGCGTGGCGGTGCTCGTGCACGGGCTGAACCGATTCAAGAGTCTGTTCCTGATCGGTTTCTTCCTGCCTTACCTGAGCTCGGGCGTTGTATCCGCTCTAATCGTAAAAGGATTGCTGTCTTATACAAGTCCCGTAAACGTGTCATTGCGCAGCGTCGGGCTGGATATCAACTGGCTTGGTTCACCCTTCTCGGCGCTTTGCGTGGTAGGAGCGATTCTTGCATGGAAATTTACGGGCTATTACGCCCTTATTATTACATCAGGCCTTGAGAGTATAGATAAGGAAGTTTATGAGGCTGCTGCGATTGACGGCGTGAAGGACAGCCAGCGGTTCTGGCGCATTACGCTTCCGCTGCTCTATCCTTCGCTGTATACGACGCTTATTCTGGCGTTTGGCGTTACCTTTGGTATTTTTACCGAGGTGTATCAGTTAACTGGCGGCGGACCGGGACATGCGACAAACACGTGGCAGATGGAGATTTTCAAGCAGGCGTTCCAGAACATGCAGGTCGGCTACGCATCCGCGGTAGCGCTGCTGGCTTCGGTGGCGACGTTTATTTCGATCTTCGTTATCCGCAAAATTTTGGAGATGTGGGGGAAGCGCAATGGTTGGGTCTAAAAAGCACAGCAGTACGAGAAAAGCTGTTCGATACGGAATCGCGGCCGTGCTCCTGCTCATTATGGTGTATCCATACCTGTATATGGTACTCAGCTCCTTCGCGGATTGGACGCAGATCGACAGGCAGCTCTTTCCTACCCGATTTACGACAAAATCGTACGAATGGCTTTTCAGCGGCGGCGAGACTGGTATTACACGGCCTTGGTTAAACGCCTTTTTTAACAGTATCTTCGTTTCGATTGCTTCGACGGCTCTTATGATGTTCTTTGGTATCATGGTTGCTTACGCGCTGTCGAAGCTGAATTTCTTCGGGCGGAACGCGATCAATAACTTTGTTCTGTTCCATATGTTTTTTCCTGCTATTATTCTGCTGGTGCCGTCGTTCCTGATTATTCAGCGGGCGGGCCTGTACAATACGTATCTGGGGCTTATCATTCCGAAGGCCGTTAGTTTATGGGCGATTTTTATGTATACGAATTTTTTCAAAGCGGTGCCGTCGGTATTCATCGAAGCGGCCAAGCTGGACGGAGCTTCTGATCTGAAAATCATGTTCCGAATTATGCTGCCGATGTCGAAGTCGATCACGACCGTCATCTTCCTGTTCCTGCTTATGGAACGCTGGACGGAGCTGCTGTGGGATATGATCGCGGTCAAGAGCGACTCCATGCTGACGCTGAACGTGTTATTGTCCCAGATGTTTGGGCCGTATGGGTCTTATCCGGGTCCACTTTACGCGGCTTCAACCATCCTGACGCTGCCGATTATTGTGATGTTCCTTATATTCAGCAAGAAGTTCCAAGAGGGCATGCAGTTCAGCCTGAAATAACATCAACATTGGGGGTAACGAACCATGACCGTTCACGAACGAAACGTCCGCAGGCCGCTGGTCTGCTCGGAGCTTCTCGAAGCCTACCGCGCCTCCGGTGCCCGGGCTGACAGCCCGTCGCGTATTGTCTTCGAAGGCGTAGGTGATAGAGACGTATACAATATCGCCGCTCCAATTCAAGATGGCGGGCTCTATATCATTCCGGGACGAGTGGAATCGCGGGACAGCGAGCATTCCGACGTTGTCTTCTTCTCCGAACAAGACGGCGTATGGCTTCCCGTAGAGGATGCTCCCGTGCTGGCGCTGCAGGATCCGTTCCATTGCCGGATCGGCGGGGAACTGGTGCTCGGCGGCGTCGAGATCTATCCGCATCCGGAACGGGAGGACGCGCTTATGTGGCGGACGGTCTTCTACCGCGGCAGCAGCATTCGCGATTTGAAGCCCTTCTTCAAAGGGCCTGACGGCATGAAGGATATCCGTCTTGTCGAGCTTCCAGGCGGGAGCATCGGAGTCTTTACCCGCCCGCAAGGCGAGAAGGGCGGCCGCGGGAAGATCGGCTTTGCGCAAGTGGCTTCGCTGGAAGCTCTGACGACGACCGCTATCGACGATGCGCCGCTCCTTGAGGGTCAATTTGCAGAAGGCGAATGGGGCGGAGCCAACGAAGCCCATTTGCTGAATGACGGCAGAGTCGGCGTGCTTGGTCACACCGCCTGCTTCGACGAAGCCGGGGACCGTCACTACTATCCGATGGCCTTTGTATTTGATCCAAAGGACGCTTCTTTTACCGATATGAAGATGATCGCCGAGCGCAGACGGTTTCTGCCTGGACCGTCCAAGCGGCCGGACCTGCTGGATGTTGTCTTTAGCGGCGGCCTTGTGAGACGGGAGGACGGCAGCGCCTTGTTGTATGCCGGCATCAGCGATGCCGATGCGCAGGTGTTGACCATCAACGACCCTTTTGCCGGTTTGTAATTTGGAATTGTTATTTATATCCGGTCGAATGCGGCCGGTCAAGCAATGAACGAAAGAAAGGAATTATTTTATGAACATCTATAGATATGAACAGAATCCGCTTGTCACGCCCGCAGACGTTAAGCCGCATCGTCCAGATTTTGAAGTTATCGGCGCGTTTAACGCCGGAATTGCGGAATATAACGGGGAGGTTATTATGCTGCTCCGCGTTGCTGAACGGCCTATCAGCCCTGATCCTAACATCGTGCTGGCGCCGGTCTATAACGTGGAACGGGGAGAGCTTGATTTGTTCCCGGTCCGCTTGGACGACGAGGATTATGATTTCTCCGATCCGCGCGTTATCGTACGGAAGGAGCACGCTCCGTCTTTTGAATACCTGACTTCCTTGTCTTACCTGCGCATTGCGCGGAGCAAAGACGGACGGCATTTTACCATCGACGATAAGCCGTTTGTGTATCCGTCCCAATCGCTTGAGACGTTTGGGATCGAGGATCCCCGCATTACGCAGATCGGGGATACCTACTATATTTACTTCTCGGCGGTTTCGCCGGTCGGCATCGGTGAATCGCTCGTGTCGACGAAGGATTTCGAGAGCGTGACTCATCACGGGATGATCTTTGGGCCGGACAACAAAGACGTGTTGATCTTCCCGGAACGCGTGAACGGCAAGTATTACGCATTGCACCGTCCAACGACAAAAAGCTGCGGCCGTCCAGAGATGTGGATTGCGGAGTCCGATAACCTGCTCTACTGGGGCAATCACCGCCATTTGATCGGTCTGCGCGACGGCATGTGGGACAGCGGCCGACTTGGCGGCGGCGCCGTGCCAATCAAGACGGATAAAGGCTGGCTTGAGCTGTACCATGGCGCGACCAAGGATAACCGGTACTGCATGGGTGCGGTGCTGCTGGACCTGAACGATCCGTCAAAGGTTATTGCCCGTTCCGGCAATCCGATTATGGAGCCGGAGGCCGACTATGAACAGAACGGCTTCTTCGGGGGAGTAGTCTTCTCTTGCGGCGCGCTGGTAGACGGCGATCGCATCCGCATGTATTACGGAGCTGCCGATACGTCCATGGCTTGCGCCGAGCTTAGCTTAAGCGAGATTCTGGATAGTCTGGAAGCCGTATAAAGCTGCTGTATAAAGCTAATGAAAAAACCGTCCCCTCTGCCCTGGGCAGCAAGGGACGGTTTTTTATGTTGCAGACGTGCGGCGATGGGATAAGACCCTGGCAGGGCCTTATCGTGCGAAAGCGGAGTAATATTAGTGATCATAAGACCCTGCGAGGGTCTTATTTGCTTAGAGCTGATGGGGAATGGACAGGTTACGGGCATGCGGTGATGGGATAAGACCCTGGCAGGGCCTTATCGTGCGAAATTAGAGTTATATTAGTGATCATAAGACCTTGCGAGGGTCTTATTTGCTTAGAGCTGATGGGGAATGTACAGGTTACGGGCATGCGGTGATGGGATAAGACCCTGGAAGGGCCTTATCGTGCGAAAGTGGAGTTATATTAGTGATCATAAGACCCTGCGGGGGTCTTATTTGCTTAGAGCTGATGGGGAATGTACAGGTTACGGGTATGCGGTGATGGGATAAGACACCGGCAGGGCCTTATCGTGCGAAAGTAGAGTAATATTAGTGATCATAAGCCCCTGCGAGGGTCTTATTTGCTTAGAGCTGATGGGGAATGTACAGGTTACGGGCATGCGGTGATGGGATAAGACCCTGGCAGGGCCTTATCGTGTGAAAGTGGAGTAATATTAGTGATCATAAGCCCCTGCGAGGGTCTTATTTGCTTAGAGCTGATGGGGAATGTACAGGTTACGGGCATGCGGCGATGGGATAAGACCCTGGCAGGGCCTTATCGTGCGAAAGTGGAGTAATATTAGTGATCATAAGACCCTGCGGGGGTCTTATTTGCTTAGAGCTGATGGGGAATGTACAGGTTACGGGCATGCGGTGATGGGATAAGACCCTGGCAGGGCCTTATCGTGTGAAAGTGGAGTAATATTAGTGATCATAAG
>Ga0065721_10048851_pt1 | contig 70837 bp, 61 predicted proteins | sample Mesricmetagenome_FD_59108 | JGI IMG/M metagenome (GOLD analysis project Ga0065721, IMG submission 59108) | Mesophilic microbial community from rice straw/compost enrichment Sample: eDNA_1 v2 (version 2) | ecosystem: Engineered > Solid waste > Grass > Composting > Bioreactor | place: USA: Davis...
AGGAGCGAGATGGCGGACAAGATAAGCAGCAAGTAGCTGGTCTTCTGCGGTGACAACACGGACAATAGGATGACGGCCATTCCAGCGACGGCAATGGCCGTATAGAGCGGCTGATAGGATATTGAGATTCCTAGTCCGACTGCGGCTAGCGCAACTAATAATGACGTCAGATTACCCATCCTATATCCGCCAAGCGCTAGTCTATACATAGGCTATTACGCTCCGTTCATCACAAAGCCCAGAACGTTGGCTTTCGCATGGATGAGCAGCTCTTTCGCCTTGACCGCAGCCGATTGTTTGACCTTGCCTGCACGAACGACGAGCAGAATGCCGTCGCACTTCGAGGCAATAAGCTGAGAATCCGTGACATCAAGCAGCGAAGGCGTGTCGATAATCACGACATCGTACTTCTGCCTGGCTTGCTCCAGCAGCTCATCCATGCGGCGGGAAGCCAGCAATTCGGACGGGTTGTAAGGCGTCGGCCCGGAGGTCAGCAAGGTAAGCCGATCAATCCCGCTTTGCATGGCGCAGGACTCGAATGGAGTCCCTTCGGCAAGCACCTGGACTAACCCCGACCGGTTCGTAATACCGAACACCGTATGCAGGACAGGGCTCCGGAGATTCGCGTCGATCAATAACGTGCGCCGGCCTTCTTGCGCATAAGCAGCCGCCAAGTTCAGAGCCGTCGTTGATTTGCCTTCAGAACGGAGGGTGGAGGTAACCGCAATGACGGCACTCTCATTATCGCCCAGCATGTATTGCGTATTCGTTCGTAACGATCGGAAAGCTTCGGATACGGATATTCCCGGAGTCGTCAACGTAACTAACGGAATCTCATTGGTTTGCCGTGGCATAGACGCCATCACTCGCCTTTCTTACCGCCGTCTTCCCTGGCTTGTGTGTTTGCTCAATCCGGCCTATCGAGGCCAAAGAAGGTACGCCGAATACATTCTTCGCGGTTTCCTCGTCTCTGATCGTCTCATCAAGGTTCTCCTGCAGGAATGCGAGAGCGACGGCAACGACAAGCGAGAGGACGAAAGCGATCGTCGTGTTCATGACAATGCTTGGCGATACCTGCGGCGGCACTTTATCAAGCGACGCGTGATCGAGTACCGTGATGTTGTCTTCCTTCATAATCTCCGACGCCTTAGCCTGTAACGCCGAGGCCGCCGCATTGACGATCGTTGCCGCCCGTTTATAAGACGTGTCGCGAACCGTCATCGTAATCACTTGCGTCTTGTCGGCGGCAGCAATATGTACTTTATCTACTAGATCGCCGCTATCAAGCCCGAATTCAGGGTATTCGCTGGCTACCTGCCCCATTACGGCATCCGTCTGAGCCAGCTCCAAGTAGGTCTCGGTCAGCAATACGTTCACCGACACGGTATCGAGCGTAATTCCTGTGGCAGACGTTTTATTGACCATGACCTTAACGGACGCTTCGTATTTCGGCTCTATCAAGTACTGGGTGGACAACCCAGCGGCAAGACAGCAGATGATCACGATAACGGAAATCATGCCGAGTCTGTTGCGGATCACGCCTGCCATTTTTCTAAGATCCATCAGGTTTAACCTTCTTTCTTCCATTCAGATATCTTCTAGCTGAGAACTCACCGCTCTCAATAAGCGTCTTTCGGATATACCATGACGAGGACTGTTTTTAAGATCAGCCGCACATCGAATAACAAGCTTCTGCGGCTAATATAGTCAAGATCCATCTCAACCATCTGCATAAAAGAAAGCCCGTTTCTTCCGCTCACTTGCCATAATCCTGTGCATCCGGGCTGCACCAGCAGCCGGAGACGATCGCGGCTAGTATACTGGGCCACCTCTTGCGGCAATCCCGGCCTAGGACCGACCAGACTCATGTCGCCCTTCAGCACGTTCCACAATTGGGGCAGCTCATCTATGCTCGTCTTGCGGATCAGCTTCCCGATCTTCGTTACGCGCGGGTCGGACTTGATCTTGAACATGGCGCCTTGTATCTCGTTGCGATGCTGCAGCTCGGCCAGCAATTCCTCCGCGTTCACGACCATTGACCGGAACTTATACATGTTGAACGGCTTGCCGTCTTTGCCGATTCTCGTCTGCTTGAAGAAGACGGTTCCCCTTGGCTCCGATAGTTTGATCACGGCTGCGATAAGGATGAACACGGGCAAGAGGAACACGAGCCCGGCGGCAGCGAAACATACGTCGAACAACCTTTTCCTGAACATATAACCGCGGTCTGCCGCAGCTATACCGATATAAGGGGATTCGACGGAATAAGCTCCTCCTATGACAAGCGCTTCGTTACTATCGGAATAGTTATGCATGCCTCCTCTTCCTCTCCCTTTCTCTCTACTTATACAATGGCCTGCGAAGCGGTCTGTTGCTTCAAGATCAATTCAAGCTCGTGCAGCAGAGGATGTCTCAGCTCGTCGTTCAGAAGCGCGTACCTTAGCGTCGTCATAATGAAGCCAAGCTTCTCTCCGACGTCGCTTCTGACTCCTTCGAAGTGGCAGGCATATACGTCTTGCAGCTCGTTCAGCTTGCGAATCGCATCCGTAAGCTGGATCTCCCCGCCTGCGCCCGTCTCCTGATGCTCGAGTATCTGGAAGATCTCGGGCGTGAGTATGTAGCGGCCCATAATCGCGAGGTTCGACGGGGCGGTACCGGGCAGCGGCTTCTCTACAAGCGTGCGTACCTGATAGAGACCGTCCTCCCGCTCATAGCCGTCGACGATGCCGTAACGATGCGTCTCATGGTCTTGAACCGGCTGTACGCCGATAATGGAAGACTGCATCCGATCGTACTGGCGCATCAGCTGTCCGAGGCACGGGTCTTCCCCCTGTACGATGTCGTCACCGAGCAGGACGGCGAACGGCTCGTCGCCGATGAATCGTCTGGCGCACCATACCGCGTGGCCGAGACCTCTCGGCTCCTTCTGGCGGATGTAATGGATGTCGAAGCCGGAAGGCCGGCGCACCTCCTCGAGGAGCTTCAGCTTTCCCTTCTCCGTCAGCGTGCTCTCGAGCTCGAATGCATGGTCGAAGTGATCCTCGATCGCGCGCTTCCCCTTGCCCGTCACGATAATAATGTCTTCGATGCCGGAGGCGATGGCTTCTTCTACGATGTATTGGATCGTTGGCTTGTCGATGATAGGCAGCATTTCCTTCGGCATTGCCTTGGTAGCGGGCAGAAACCGAGTGCCGAGGCCCGCTGCCGGAATGATCGCTTTTCTTACTTTCTTCATGGCGACTCCTCCATAACGGGTTGCATGTGTATTGGTCCAAGCAGTGTTACTGGGCGACAGCATGAAGAGTGTCTTCCCTGATTTCGAGCCATGCGTTCAAGGCCAAGCTGGACGGAAGCTCGACATCCTCGAAGGTGAGGATCTGGCCCGCCGATACCGGACGTCGGATGACGGCCTGCGATAGCAGTCCGATCGGAACATGCTCGGGATTACGGGCGATCTCTACTGCAATGCCTCTAACTTCGAAGCTGCCGATTCCTCTTTCGATCGTATCTCCAGGAAGAAGATCCTTCTTGGCTACCGCTGCGGCGCTGATTCTAGGATGCTGTCCGTTGTTCAGCAGCACGCCGCCTCCGGATAGCACCCGGCGTACCGTCTTCAGAATTTCGAGATGGCAGAGATGGTAGTTCACGAGAAGCGTGTAGTAAGGACCTTCCCCCATCTTGTAATAGCGAAGCGCATCCTTGTGCCGCTCATCGATCTCGGCCGTTACGAATACGCCTGGAGGAGACTTCGGAGACAGAATATAATCGCTTAACGCCACGCCGGCTTGCTTAGCGACGTCAGCCATCTGTACGCCGCCTTCATGGGCCGTCTCGCATGCCACGCCGAGCAGTCCGTCCTGGGCGATTCCGGCTCCAAGACCGTTGGCCACGAGCACTTGCTCCATCTGAACCTTCGTTCCGTCCGTGAACGATGTCGTCATTCCGAGCGTCGTGCCGTTGCGTCCGGACCAGTACTCCATCTCTTCTTTGGTAGGATCGAGCTTCAGGAACCCTTTCACATTGCCGTATACAAGCGGTTTGAAGCCCATCTGCATCACGTTCTCTCTCAGTGCCGCGATACAACCTGGCTGATCGCCCTCCGCTTCCGTAATCAGACCTCTGCGAGCGAAGTACGAGCCGGTCGTTACTTGCAGCTCCGTATTCATCGTGACGACGGGGAGGGAAGCGCGGATCGCTTGGTCGATGACTTCCGTTCCGTACAGAACGTCTCCGCTGCACTCCACGATAAGGTCCGAATTCTCGATCAACTCGTCTATGCTATTGGTCAGAACCGTCGAACTGGGGAACGAATGCATCGTTTCGATGTTCCGCCGGGTCAGAATTCTCGAAACTTCAAGCTCCGCGTCATTCTCGATTGCCATGATAAGACCCCGACCGATTAGTCCCGTACCGACAACGCCAATTCTTTTCTTTGTAGCCATGGAGAGTCTCCTTTTAGTGTGGTTTTGATACTTTATGTATCATTTTGTGTCTCTAATATAAGATACAATATGTATCACTGTCAACTCATTTTTTCGCTAAAAGCGCAATACTCTATGTTTTTCACGCATCTATCTGAATAAAGCGCATACAAAATGATACATTAAGTATATTTTATTGCCGACGGGTGGTGGTCGCAAATGATACATTTCGTTTCGTTAATGGTCATAAAAAAAGCAACCGGCCAACAAAGCGACACGATTGCTTATTTCGTATATATATATACCCGTGCGGAGGACTTTCGTACCGAAGGGTGATTCAACGGAAGATTCGATAGGCATCCTTCGCCAGCAGTACCATCTTCATAAGCTTTCCGTTAGTTTTGGACAATTGAAAGTAGGGCTTCTGAACGGGTCCGAATCCTCTGAAGAACCTGTCGATCGTCTCGTACATGCTGCCTACGAAGTCGAATTGCCGCGAGAGCTTCGACGCCTCTTGGATGGCCCGCCACATGAGCAGCGACATCGCACCGCTCGTTCGCAGCAGGGGATCTCCCCCGCCCATGAGATAGTATACGTATTTAGAATCCCATACGACATAGATGACGCTGTGTACTTGTCCCAAAGAATCGGATGCAAACCACATGGCGCGACATCCTCTGCTTTTGCACGCGTCGTCCAAGCGTTTCAGGAATTCGAACGAATAGGGCATTTTCAGATTCTGGCGTTGGAAGGTTTTCGTCTGAACCTCGTAGAACTTGGCGATATCCTCGGATTGTTCTACCGTCAGCTGCTTCTGGGCTTTGCGGATTTCCCGGCGAATGTTCTCTCTGAACCCCGAGAATAACGCTTCCAGGTCGCTCGTATCCTCCAATAGATAGGTATAGTCCGTGCTTTGAGTAAACCCCTTCCAATGGAACGGCATCCAATTCGTTATCGTCCAATTAAAGTGCTGGTAGAAAGAGTCATACTCCGGTAATTGTTCGATGAGCTTCGTGAACGTCTCCTTCTCGTACGCCAGCTTGGTTGCATATTTCTGATCGCTCGGATATCGGATCCATACGCCCATCGCAGGAGTGAGCTTCGGCATGCGGATTAATTCGAGACCATACTTTTTCGTCTTGTAATAGGGAAGGCTGGCGATAATCTCTCCACCGCTTTCGACCACGCTCACATCCCAATTGGAGCCCGCGGTAACGTCAAGCCACCAGTCCATGGAGAAGATCGGAATATCGTCCCTGCTTCTGCACAACTCCCTATACTTGCTCTTGCTATCCAGTGTGACCACCCTTTCCGAAAGTGATACGATTTGTATCTATCTTATGATACAAATATGAGCAGGTCAACCCTTCTGGACAAGTTTCGTCAAAAAACTAAAGAAAGGCCTCCGCCCGTCAGACCATGACGTCTTCAGGCAAAGGCCTTTCTTATTAGTCGTGCAGGAACAACATAGGCGTACTTACGCAGCTACGTCCCGTTTGCGGAATACGATCCAGGAGATGGCGTTGAAAATGACGAAGTACGCAGCCAATACGCCCAGAGCGAAGCCGAGCGACATCGGATCGTCCTCGATCGGTCCCGTATGGCCGTTCATGAACTGCGTCAAATCCAGGCTAAGGAACAGTACGAACTTAATCCAAGGTTGGTCGATCATCAGGAAGAGGCTCGTAAATAACTGCGATAAAAAGACGATCGCGAGCGACAAGCCGATGGCAAGCCCGTTGCTGCGCAGCGCTGCGGATAGCATGAAGGAGAACGAGGCAATGACGAGCGTAGAGACGAATTGCGTCCATACGATATCGCCCAACTCCCTGAACATGACGCCCGCTCCCGCATTGAGCTCGGGGATCACCTCATCGACCGCATTCGTCGCGCCGAAGAAGGCGAGATTGACGAAGAAGCAGATTAAATAAGAGATGATCGAGGTTAGGATCATGAACAGCACGAGAGCGATGAATTTAGACAACAGAATGCTGGTACGGCTCCATGGACGAATCAATAGCAGCTTGATCGTACCCCACGAGAATTCGCTCGCCACCGACCCCGAAGCGATGATGACCGAGAAAATCGTTACGAGCATGAACGCGAAGATCGCGTCGACCTGCATCATCTCGAAGCCCGTTACTTTGTTGCCTTCATTCTGACCGGCGAAATACAACAAGGTCGACACCAATACCGGAAGCAGGATCAGGATACCGAGCATGACCCACGTTCCGACTCTGCGATAAATTTTCATATTCTCGTTCTGTATGAGCTTCACGAAGTTAGCCAATGTATTCACTTCCCGTCATTTCAAGGAATTGGTCTTCCAACGTCCTCGTCTTCACGCGAATGCCGTAGACGTTAATCCCCGCTTCCACGAGTTTGCGATTCGTTGCCGCAACCGAACTGCGGTCCGCCTTAATCGATAGCAATCCGTCCGCAAGCTTAGCGCCGAACGAGCCTTCCAGCACGCCAAGCGCCGCATCAGGATGATCGACCTCGAACAACACCTCGTTCTCGGCTAGCGTATGATCGACAGAGTTGTCGCCGCGGATAGACCGAACATCGATGATCTGGCCCTTCTGAAGGATCGCGACGCGATCGCACATAAGCTCCATCTCGGACAGCAGGTGGGAGGATACGAGCACCGCCACGCCTTCATCCTGCGCGATCCGGCGCAGGTAGTCCCGCAGCTCGCGAATACCCGCGGGATCAAGCCCGTTCGTAGGCTCGTCTAGCACGAGGAGCTTCGGCCGGTGCATCATCGCTTGCGCCACGCCAAGCCGCTGGCGCATGCCGAGCGAATACTTCTTCACCTTGTCGTGAATGCGTCCCTGAAGTCCGACAAGCTCGATGACCTCTTGGATTCTCTCTTTCGTTACCGACGGATTCATCCGCGCGTAATGGAGCAGGTTCTGATAGCCCGTCAGGAACTTATACATTTCCGGATTTTCGACGATGGCGCCGACATGGACGATCGCCTTCGCGAAATCCGTCTTTACGCTATGGCCTTCAATTTGGATGTCTCCCGATGTCAAAGCCATCAATCCGACCATCATGCGAATCGTCGTCGTCTTGCCTGAACCGTTCGGACCGAGAAATCCGAATACTTCCCCCGGGTGCACATCGAAGGACACACGGTCGATAATCGTTCGGCTGCCGATCACTTTCGTGACGTTGTCCAACCGAACGACAGGTGCGAGTGACATGAGCTTCCCTCCGTAGATCAATTGCAAAGCACCCTCATTATACCAATCCACGCTTCAGCAACATACCTAATTTAGGTAAATTTTATTTGGACCGCAGCTCGCAATTGACACAGCAGCCGAGAGGATGCAGTACTTTGTAATATCCCGTTCGAAATAGGCAATTCGCTTGCTCCATCGTTTTCAGCTTGTTGCACACGAGGCAATAAAACAGTACGGAATGGTCCATGTTCCTCTCTCCAATTCGAACAAATTGTCACATATGTATACATAATGTATCATAAAATAAAGATAGGGCAGTTTCCTGCCCTTGTCAACGAATTTATTGAAAGCGCTAATTACGACCCTTTGAGATGCGCCAACAGCCGATCCTGTATACTCTCCCGATCCTCCGGCTGAACCGTGTAGTAATAGATCCCGCCTATCATTCGGCCTTTGCCGTTCAAGTACAGCGTATCGATCTGCTTGATCTCGGACTTGTACTCGGTCGCCAGGTCGAACAGATCGCCCGACGTTAGGTTCGTACGAACGTCTTCGGACAGCTTAGACAGGATATGAGGCAGCTTGCCGAGCGAACGGAAGCTGACGACGCGGTCGATAATGGCGGACAGCAGTTGTCTCTGCCTTTGAGTGCGCCCGAAGTCGCCTTTAGGATCCTCCTTGCGCATCCGAACGTACAGCAGCGCATTCTCGCCGTCCAAGTGCTGCTCGCCCTTAGGGAAAGTGACGCCTTCATAGGTGAATGACCGTTCATTGTCTACGTCCACTCCGCCTACCGTGTCGACGATATCGACGATGCCTTCCATATTTGTCTTCATATAATAGGCGATCGGTACGCCGAACAGTCTCTCCACCGCCGCGACCGAAAGCGCCGTTCCGCCGAACGCGTAGGCATGGTTGATTTTATCGTAGGATTCCCGTTGCGGGATGAGTACCCTTGTGTCCCGCGGAATCGATATCGCGAGCGCCGAATGCTTGGCAGGCTGAATCGATAGGAGAATCATCGTATCGCTGCGTCCGCGATCCGACGGCCGTTCATCCACTCCTAGCAGCAGAATGCAGAACGGATCCTGCTTATCCAGATTCGGATGCAGCAAGCGGTCGACTTCCTCTTCGTTTAACTTCTCAGCGTTGGTCGCCGTCTCGGAGGTTGTTACGGGGGTTGTTACGGGATTCGCGACTTGGCCGCCTGCCGCCGCGACGTTCGTTGGCCCCTTATCCTCCTCAGGTGACGATAGCGGTTCGGATATGTCCTCTTGTACAATCTCTTGCTCGAATACAGGCTGGGTCCACTCCGTGCTCGGCAATGGCTCGTACATGGCATCGATCGTATTGTCCAGCTTATACCATAGTATTCCTGCCCCTAAAGCTACGATGACGATAAACCCAAGAAGCGTATAGAGGCTGATTCTCATCCATTTAGAGCGTTTCAATTCGAATACCCCCAAGGTTTCACGAGATGATGTCTAGTTTCTTAAAATGCTGATCGGCGGTCCGTTCCATCACGAGTCGATATAACGTCTGGATATGCGGCGCAAAGACGTAGGTCGCCTGCAAATATTCGTTCAGGCGATATTGGAAGAGATGGCGTTCGTAGGGAGAGAGCTTCCACTTCACGCCGTACAGATAATAGCCATCCTCTTCGCTTGTGCGAACGACGATCGCTTTCACGTGTATCGTGTAAGTGCCTAACCGAAGCTTTAATACCCACTCCACGTCTTCTCGGGGCGGGAGGATCAGATTCGTTCGGAACAGACACCCTCCGAAGCTGATATTATCCAGCAGCACCTTCGTCGATCGGCTGCGCCGGTATTGCGCGCCGACACGGTGCAGCGACAGCTCTGCATATAAAGGAATGTACAGCCCGAATCGAATATATTGGCGACGATTGAACGGTTCATCAGATTCCATAGGATCACCAAACCTGTAGATACAGTTTGTATCATTAATATACCCCCTACTCTACGATACATTTTGTATCATGTCAATAATAAATATGTGTATTTAACCGTACAGGTATAGTAATCTCGCGTATTGGAAATACCGTTGATATAAGGTTTGCGACATTTTGTCGCAATGAATGCATTTATGCGCCAAACCTATTATGATGAAATCAAGATATCCATCCTGGGAGGGATATAATGAACATCGGTAACCGTATCGCGTTCCTACGGGAGCAGCGCGGACTCACACAAGAAGAACTAGCTACTTCCCTCGGAATCTCGCGAGCGGCGTTATCGCATTACGAGAAAAATCGCAGGGAGCCCGATACCGAGACCTTGTCTAAGGTAGCGGATCTGTTCCACGTCTCTCTCGATTACTTGGCGGGCAGAACGTCCCAGCCTACGACGACCTTGGATCCGGACGTCAGGCAGTTCGCCGACGAGCTGGAGCTCTCCAACAACGAGCTGCTGGAGAAGTTCTCGCTGACGATCGACGGCCGCAAGTTGACACCGGCCGAGGCGAGAAGATTCATCGCCTTCATTCGGGCCGAACGTAACATGGACGAATAACGGATGAAACGGCAAAAACCTCGAATCGGTTGCGGCGGCAACCTGATTCGAGGTTTTATTCGTTATGAGCGTATGTAAGCTTAGCAGTATTGCGATACAGGCTTTTTGAACTCTTCGGGCCACCTATCCGACTCAATACCTAGCTGCGTCAAGATCTTATGGATGTCGATTTCCAACGGTTGCTTACCCTCTTGCAAATCCTTCTCCATTTCGCACCCCATACCCTCTCATTTCGTACTCTATGAAACATTAAGGTTATTATAGGAAAATCGGAGCGCGGAGGGTGTCGAGTGTTGTTGTCATGTCAGCATCTTTTTAACAGAAGTTTTGTCGAAATATTCCAGTTCTGCACAATTGAAAGGGGATTGAGTAATTTCAAGCAATGAAACAAAGTCCGCAGAACGAAATGTTCTACGGACTTTATTATTGATATGCTTATAGAACTAGTTGCCGCCTACGCGGGACAAATCGCGCATATTCGCTTCGAATGCCGCAAGCATCGCTTGCTCTCCGCTTAATCCTCTCGCTTCGACCTTGGCGATCTGCTCCATCATCCGTTTGTAGTCCTTCGGAATGACTTTGACGAATTTGGCTGCATACGCCGGCCAATCCGCCAGCACGCGGCGCCCGAGCTCGCTGTCCGTATACTGCACGTGCTTGCTGATCATCTCGCGCACCTGCGAAGCTTCTGTCTCGTCCTCCAAGCGCTCAAGACCGACCATCTCGAAGTTGCAGCGATTCACGAAATCGCCGTCCTCATCGATGACGTAAGCGATACCGCCGGACATACCAGCCGCGAAGTTGCGTCCGGTCGTGCCAAGCACGACGACGCGTCCGCCGGTCATGTATTCGCACCCGTGATCGCCCACGCCTTCGACGACTACGTTCGCGCCGCTGTTGCGTACCGCGAAGCGCTCGCCCGCGACGCCGCGGATATAGGCTTCGCCGCTCGTCGCGCCATAGAACGCGGTGTTACCGATAATGATGTTGTCTTCCGACTTGAAGGTCGCCTTCTTCGATGGGTACACGACGATTTTGCCGCCGGACAGCCCTTTGCCGACATAATCGTTCGAATCGCCTTCGAGCGTTAGCGTCATGCCCTTCGGCATGAAGGCGCCGAAGCTCTGACCGGCCGTGCCCGTAAAGCGGAAATGGATCGTATCCTCAGGCAAGCCGTCCTTCCCGTAGCGGCTCGTCACTTCCGACCCGACGATCGTGCCGACGACGCGGTTCGTGTTCTTGATCGGGAACGAGGCTTCGACCGGTTGCCGGCGAGTGAGCGCCGGCTCAGCAGCCGCCAGCAGCGCCTGCATGTCAAGCGATTCCTCGAGCAGGTGATTCTGAGCTTTGGCATTATAGCGGAACGAGCCCTCAGGCAATTCCGGCATATGAAGCAGCGGCGACAGATCGACGCCCTGCGACTTGTAGTGGCTGATCGCTTTCTTCGTGTTCAGGCGGTCAACGCGTCCGACCATCTCTTGAATCGTGCGGAAGCCGAGCTGTGCCATGATCTCACGAAGCTCTTGAGCTACGAACGTCATGAAAATGACCGCATGCTGCGGATCGCCCATGAACTTCTTGCGCAGCTCCGGATTTTGCGTCGCGACGCCTACCGGGCACGTATCCAATTGGCATACGCGCATCATGATGCAGCCGAGAACGACGAGCGGAGCGGTCGAGAAGCCGAACTCCTCGGCGCCTAGCAACGCGGCGATCGCCACGTCGCGTCCCGTCATCATCTTACCGTCGGTCTCGACGACGACGCGGTCGCGCAGGTTGTTCAGGATGAGCGTCTGGTGCGTCTCGGCAAGGCCAAGCTCCCATGGCAAGCCCGCGTGGCGGATCGAGCCGATCGGGGATGCGCCGGTACCGCCGTCGTAGCCGCTGACGAGGATGACGTCCGCGCGGCCTTTGGCGACGCCCGCGGCGATCGTGCCTACGCCGACCTCGGATACGAGCTTCACGTTAATGCGAGCGCGCGGGTTCGCGTTCTTCAGATCGTGAATGAGCTCAGCCAAATCCTCGATCGAATAGATATCATGATGCGGCGGCGGCGAGATCAACCCTACGCCAGGCGTCGTTCCGCGAACCTCTGCGACCCAAGGGTACACCTTGCGGCCCATGAGCTGTCCGCCTTCGCCCGGCTTCGCGCCTTGCGCCATCTTGATCTGAATCTCGTCCGCGTTGGACAAGTAGTAGCTCGTAACGCCGAAGCGGCCGGATGCGACTTGCTTGATGGCGCTGCGGCGGGAATCGCCGTTCGAATCAGGAGCGTAGCGCGCCGGATCTTCGCCGCCCTCGCCGGAGTTCGACTTGCCGCCGATCCGGTTCATGGCGATCGCAAGCGATTCGTGCGCTTCCTTACTGATCGAGCCGAACGACATCGCGCCCGATTTGAAGCGTTTGAAAATCGATTCGACCGACTCGACCTCCTCGATCGGCACGGGAGGCTGATCGAAATTGAAGTCCAGCAGCGAGCGAAGCATCTTAACATCCTCGTATTCGCCTTGAATGAGCGAAGAAAATTTCTTGAACGTCTCGTAATTGCCCGTTCGCGTTGCGAGCTGCAGCATATGGACCGTTCTTGGGTTGAACAGATGCTCTTCCCCGTCTTTGCGCCATTGGTAATCGCCGCCCGAATCGAGTTCGTCCTCGGCGCCTTCTTGCTTCGCGTAAGCGCGATAATGAGCGGTCAACGTATCCTTCGTGATGACGTCGAGACCGACGCCTTCGATACGGGACGGCGTCCATGTGAAGTACTGCTCGACCACGTCCGTAGCCAGACCGATCGCTTCGAAGATTTGAGCGCCGCGGTACGACTGGATCGTGGAGATGCCCATCTTGGACAGCACCTTCACGACGCCTTTGGTTGCCGCTTTAATATAGTTCTTAACGGCTTTCTCGTGGGAGATGCCGCGCAGTATGCCTTCGCGGATGAGATCGTCGATCGTCTCGAACGCGAGATACGGATTGACCGCGCTCACGCCGTAGCCGATGAGCAGTGCGTAATGATGCACTTCGCGCGGCTCGCCGGATTCGAGCAGGATGCTGACCTTCGTCCGCGTGCCTTGACGAATCAAGTGATGGTGCAGCGCCGAGACGGCGAGCAGCGACGGTATAGCCGCGTTCTCCGCATCGGTTCCTCTGTCGGAGAGGATCAGGATGTTGTGGCCGCGCGCCATGACGCGGTCCGCGGATTCGCAGAGCAGCTTCAGCGCGTCGCGCAACCCTTGCTCGCCTTCCTCCGGATTGAAGAAGATCGGCAGCGTGATCGACTTGAAGCCCGGACGATGCACGTGACGAAGCTTCGCGAACTCCTCGTTGGACAGGATCGGCGTGTACAGCCGAATATGACGGCAGCTTTCCGGTTCCGGGTTCAGCAGGTTGCGTTCCGGTCCGACGGACGTATACGTCGAAGTGACGATCTCCTCGCGGATCGCGTCGATCGGCGGGTTCGTAACTTGCGCGAACAGCTGCTTGAAGTAGTTGAACACGCGCTGCGGCTTCTTCGACAGCACCGCGAGCGGCGCATCGTAGCCCATCGATGCGAGCGGCTCGACGCCCGATAGAGCCATCGGTTCTATCAGCTTGCGCACGTCTTCGAACGTATAGCCGAACGCCTGCTGGCGCTGTTGCACGGTCTCATGGTCAAGCTCCGGAACCTCCGGCGCTTCCGGCAAATCCTCCAGATCGACCAGGTGGTCGTTCAGCCACTCCCGGTAAGGATGCTCGGTTACGATCGCGCGCTTCACCTCTTCGTCGGAGATGATGCGGCCTTCCTTCGTATCGACGAGCAGGATGCGGCCCGGACGGAGACGGTCCTTGAGCACGACCTCCTCCGGCGGAAGCTCGATGACGCCGGCTTCGGAAGCCAGGATGATCAGATCGTCTTTCGTCACGTAATAGCGGGCAGGACGCAAGCCATTGCGGTCAAGCACCGCGCCGATTTGCATGCCGTCGGTAAAGCCGACAGCCGCCGGACCGTCCCACGGCTCCATCAACGTCGCATGGTATTCGTAGAACGCTTTTTTCTCTTCGTCCATATGCTCGTCGTTCTGCCAAGGCTCCGGAATCATCATCATCGCGCAGTGCGCCATGGAACGTCCGGACAAGTGCATGAACTCGAACGTATTATCGAACATCGCCGTATCCGATCCGTCCGGCGCGATAATCGGCTTGATTTTCTCCAGATCGTCGCCGAACAGCTCTGTCGCGAACAGCGTCTGGCGAGCATGCATCCAGTTCACGTTGCCGCGAAGCGTATTGATCTCGCCGTTATGGATCAAGTAGTTGAACGGATGCGCGCGCTCCCAGCTCGGGAACGTGTTCGTACTGAACCGCGAGTGCACGAGCGCCATCGCCGTGACGAGCTCCGGATCGTGAAGCTCCGTGTAGAAATGTCCGACTTGCTCCGTCGTAAGCATTCCTTTATATACGATCTTCCGGCTCGAGAAGCTAGGGAAGTAGAAGCTTTCCGCTCCTTCGAGCTTATCGTTGTAGCGAATCGCCAGCTCCGCGCGCTTGCGGATGACGTACAGCTTGCGCTCGAACGCCATATCGTCCGCTAACGCTGCAGGACGAGCGATGAACGCTTGGCGAACGAACGGCTTGACCTTCTTAGCCGACTCTCCGAGCTTCTCGTCGTTCGTCGGCACCGTACGCCAGCCGATCAGCTTGTGTCCTTCCTCGGCGATAATGCCTTCGAAGATGCGCTCATGCTTCGCGCGGGCGGCTTCGTCTTGCGGCAGGAACACCATCGCTACCGCGTACTGTCCCGGCTCAGGCAACGCGAACCCGAGCTTAGCGGCCTCTTTCGCGAAGAACTGATGCGGAATTTGCAGCAAAATACCGGCGCCGTCGCCCGTGTTAGGTTCGCTTCCCTGACCGCCCCGATGCTCCATGTTGATGAGCAACGACAACGCCTGTTCCACGATCTCGTGCGACTTTCTTCCTTTAATATGTGCGACGAAACCCATACCGCAGGCGTCACGCTCGAATTGCGGATCGTATAGTCCCTGCTTCGTCGGCAAACCGTGATGCATCGCTTTCATACAAAGCAACCTTTCTATATGCGAATTTTTTGGCAGTCGGGCTGTTACAATCTGAACTTCCTGCTTCAATTCCCTAGCAAAATCACCTAGAATAGTGAGATAAGGTTCCGATTATACAACGACAGGGTCGGGAAAGGCGGGATTTCGCGGAGGAATACAGTAATTATTCATAAATATTCATCAAGGATTATGTTATTTTAACACCATCAAAGTTCGGATGGCAATTTAATATTTTTTATTATGCCGATAAACATTCCTAAGGATGTCCGGTATGTTAACGGGACAAGGGAGGAAAATAAGGGTATGAAGCGTTTCGTCCATGTATTGATTGTTAGTTTTTTTGCACTTATTGTCATTTTACCCTCGATAACCTATGCAAATGAGGGTACTTCTGTCGCTAAACCTGACGTCTACAATATTGTTGCCCTAGGAGATTCCATTAGCGTCGGTTACGAGAAAGGGATGACCGAGAAGTCCGTCCCGTACGGGTATGTAGACCGGATTTACGAGCAGGCGCTGTTCCGCGGCCGCGCGCAGCTAGCGAATTATGCCATCCTCGGATTGACGACGCCCGGACTGACGAAGCTGCTCGAAGGCGCTCAAGCGGGCAAGTCGCTAACCGCCGACGACCTGCAGGACTACTCCGGATTCCCCGATCCAAGAACGAAGAAGCAAGCCGACTCTGTCGCGGCCAAAGCTGCGGACATCGCGCCGGCGCTTGCCGAAGCGGATTTGGTCGTCCTGACGGTCGGAGGCAACGACTTCGGCTCCTTCATCAAGATGATGATGGATAAGGACGCTGACGCCAAGAAGGTCATGGAGACGGAATTCGAGCCAACCATGAATAATTATACAGCGAACGTGGATACGCTTATGCGTAAGCTGCATGAGCTGGCTCCTAACGCCGAGATCGTGCTCGCGGATCAATACTTGCCGCTCATGGAAGAGCACATTCTATACGAGGACCTCCTCGTTAACGTCGGCAAGCTGGCGACCGCGCTCGACGATCTGGCCGAGAAGCTTAATGAAGACGGCATCCCTCTTCGCATCGCCCATGTCGGCGACAAGTTCGCGCATAAAGTCAAATCGTTCACCTACGTCACGAAGCTCAGCATCGACAATCATCCGAGACAAGCGGGATACGAGGCGATCGCCAAAGCTTACGTCGAAGTCATCGCCGATTGGAAGTCATATCTCGTGCCGGAACCTAAACCTAAAGGCGTCACGCTCTCCGTTATCGTGAACGGCCAAGAGCTACCTTATAAGCCGATCAATAAGAACAATACGAACTTCCTGCCGGTCGGAGATTTAACGACGGCCGTGCAAGCCGGCAAGCAATGGGATCCGAAGACGAAGACCGTCACCGTAACCAAGAACGGACACGTCGTTAAGATCACGGTCGGAGCGGCTGATTACTATGTTGACGGGGTGAAACGCAAGCTCGATTCGCCGCCTGCCTTCATCCAGAAATTCGGCAAGGAAGATAAGACTTACATCCCGATCCAGGTCATCGTTAAAGCGCTCGACTTCGATCTGGTGTACCGCAACTCGATTCAAACAGCATTCATTAATTCCTAACATAAGATTAGCGTCAGGAACCTATCCCATACGCAACAACGCCTCCGTAGCCAATTTCATGGCACGGAGGCGTTTTATTGTGTACGATCGTTTATTTCGCGGAGACGGAGACGGTCACGGTTTTGCCGCCATAGGTCGCTTTGATCGAAGCCGACCCTTTGCCGACGAATTTAATGACGCCGTTCGTTACCGTTGCGACTCTGGCGTTCGAGGTTGTCCATTTCGCCTCTGCCGATACGTCGACCGACTTGCCGTTGTCGAAGTCCGCAGTCAGCTTAACCGTCTCCACCGTGCCGATCGCAACCTGCTTGATCGACTTTTCGGATGCGGCAAGCTTCTTCAGCTTCGCCGTTACGGTAAACGGTACTTCCAGCGTCTTGCCCTGAATGACGGCTGTCAGCTTGCCGCTTCCCTCTTGCTGCCCTTTGATTGAGGATTTATTAATCAGCACAAGCTCCGGCACGGAGGACTGCCAATCCAGACGGGAGGCTAGCGACACTTTCTTGCCGCTCTTCGTAATTCCCGTTACTTTGATCGATTGCGACTTATTCAAGTTCAGTTGAAGAGTGCCGGTCGGGGTAATTTGGAACTTCGTGAACTCTTCCTCGATCGTCACCTTGAAGGAAATCGACTTACTTAAGTAGGTAGCCGTTAGCGTTACCGTAGATGCTTTCAAGCCTTTAATCCTCGGCGACTTCACGAGCAAATTCGCGCTGGACGCTTTCCAGGTCACTTTGTCGGTTATCATGGCCTCGTCGCCGTTCTCGTAAATAATCTTCACCGGAGGCAAGTCGGCTTCCTTGCCCGTTACGACGCTAATAGCTGTAATATCAGAATCCAGCGTAAGCACTTTATTATGCACGTTCACCGTGACCGTACCGGTCTTGACCGCGCTAGGGACGCCGCGCTCGTTCTCGACCGTCGCGGTCAGCGTTGCCGTGCCCGTCTTCAGCGCTTTCCATTTGCCGTCTTCGATCGCGACGATCGAGCTGTCCGACGATGTCCATTGGACGAGCTTGCTAATATCTTGAGAGCTTCCGGCCGCCGTTTCGCCCGTTACCGCCGGCAACGCCGCCGTATCCTCCAAGAATACGTCCATTTCGTCTTTGGCGATATTTACCTTAACGATGCTCGGATAGACGGTAACCGTCTGTTCCTTCGTCAGCCCTTTGTACGTGACCGACACCTTGGTCGTTCCTACGCTTCTTGGAACGACCGTTACTTTGCCGTTCTCTTTCACGATCGCAGCGATGAAGGAATCCGCCGTCTTCCATTCGGCGCTCGACGTTACGTCGATGGAATCTCTCGTCCCTCTCACGACGGTCGCTTCCAGATCAATGCCCGCCCCGTACAGCGTGAACGCGATCGGTTTCTCCGGCGAAAGCTTCATCGCTTCGTATTCCGTCCGCACGTAGAACGTGACCGATTCGGAGACGCCGTGCCGCTTCGCGGTGACGGTCGCCGTTCCCGCTCCGACGGCCGTAACTTTGCCTTCTTCGACTTTAACGACGTTGCTGTTGCTGGACGTCCACGTCGCTAGCTTCGTGATCGATTCATCCGCGCCGCCTTCCTTGAGCACGGCAGAAGCCTCCAGCGTTCTTGCCGCTTCGCCGACGTACATCTCGATCGGACCGTCTATGGCCGGATCCGAAGTAATCTTAATCGCCGAATAAGGAGATTCGACCGTCAAGGCGATCGTGCCAGAGCGCCCGAGGCGCTTCGCGGTAATCGTCGCCGTTCCCGCGCTTACCAGCGTGATCTTGCCGTCATCGACGGTGGCGACTGCCGTATTCGAGGACGTCCAAGTCGCCGCCTCCGTCACGTCTTCCGTTCCGGAGTTGTCTTCCTTGACTCCCTTAGCTGTCAGGTTCAACGTGTCGCCTAATTGCACGGTCTTCTTCTCCGGCGCGTCTGCGCCATCCAGCACGAGCTTGACTTCCTTATACTGGTAGACCGATTTGACCTTAATCTCGGAGCTGAAGCCTAAGTATTTAGCGGTAATCGTAGCCGACGACACTTCGCCTGTCGCGGTGATGACGCCTTTGTTCACTTTAATCTGTGAGGAAGAGGACGTCCAAGTCGCGCTATCTGTTACATCCTTCTTATTAGACGTGGTAGATACGGTCGCCCATGCTCGAATCGAATAGGACTCGCCTTCTACGATTAGCGTGACCGGCTCGCTGACGGAGTCCAGCTCTACGCCGAGCACCGTCTCTTCGGCGGCGCTGACGCTGGACCAAGGGACGACGATGAGCGCGATCGCGAGGATCGCCGCGCACATCCGCCATGTCCAAGTTTGCCTTCTCGCCGTGTCTGTTCTCATGTTCATATTCAAGATAGTCCTCCATCATAGGCAAGTTTCGGAAACTTCTACCTTTATATAACGGCATGCAAGGACGGATCTTGAAGACGGAATGGCAAATTTAACCTGAACAGAGCGTTTTTCGCGACTTAATACCCATAATCCCGGCGCAGCGTTTCGAGGTTCTCCGAGCATCGGGTCGACCAGCGGCGCAGCGTATCCATTCGGCTAAGCTCCTCGTCAAGAGCGCGCTTCAAGGAATCTCGGTAATCCGGCACCTCGCCGCGATAGGGCTCCGCGCTTTGACGCGGGATCCATACTTTCTCCGTGTACGATAAAGCCCGTCTCTCATGAAAGAGAGGAACGTCCGGATCGTACGGATGATGCAAGTCTCCTTGCGTAGGGTGCTTGAGCACCGCCAATATACGCACAAGCGCCCTTCTCTCATCACGCTCGACGATATCGCCTATGTATTCTCCCGTTTTGTGGTTCATTCTCACGATTTCCGGCAACGCTTCGCCTTTGTCCATTGCGGCATCCATCCTCTATTCATATTGATTCCATTGTACTTAACGCAGCTTCAAAAGAAAAACTTCCACGAATTTGTGACCTATTAGAGCGCTTACGGACTTGTTCCAAGGCCTTCTAAAGCGTAATATGGTAGTAGGTAAAGTGGGGGATTGTCTCTAATGCGCAAAAAAAGAGTTCTGCTGCTTTCCGAAGGTTTCGGTACCGGACATACGCAAGCCGCCTATGCGCTCGCTGTCGGATTACGACAGCTTTCGCCCAAGATTCAGACGAGAGTCATCGAGCTCGGTACGTTCCTGAATCCGATCATCGGACCGTTGATCCTGTCCGCCTACCGCAAAACCGTAAGTAATCAGCCTAAGCTCGTCGGCAAGATCTATCGCAGCCATTACCATAAATCATTGAATAAGATTAAGCAATTCGCGCTGCACCGGCTGTTCTACAACCATGTATCGGACGTGCTCCGACAATTGAAACCGGATTCTATCGTCTGTACCCACCCGTTTCCGAACGCTGTCGTCAGCCGTTTGAAACGTTTGGGACTAGATGTACCTTTGTATACGCTAATAACGGATTACGACGCTCATGCGACTTGGACGAACCCCGAAGTGAATGCGTATCTCGTAAGCACGCCTGCCGTACGCAACAAGCTCATTGCCCGCGGGATTCCGGCATCCAGCATCGAAGTAACGGGAATCCCCGTTCATCCGAACTTCTGGCATCCGCACGACCGCGCGGACATCTTGGGGCAATTCAAGCTTAAGGACATGCCTACCGTGATGATCATGGGCGGCGGATGGGGACTGCTGTACGGCGACAATCTCGTAGAGTATATCGCGAGCAAAGCCGACAAAGTACAAATCATCCTGTGCCTTGGCAACAACCAGAAGTCTCGGGAGAAGCTGCTAGCCAATCCTCTGTTCCAGCACCCGAACGTTCATGTGCTCGGCTTTACGAAGGAAGTCAGCAAGCTGATGGACGTCTCCGACCTGCTCGTGACGAAGCCTGGCGGAATGACGTGCACCGAAGGAATGGCCAAGGGCATCCCGATGCTCTTCTACGAGCCGATTCCCGGCCAGGAAGAAGAGAACGCGGACTACTTCGTCACCCACGGCTTCGGCGAGCTGATGACGTCCACCGAGACGATCGATCGTTGGCTGCGGCTCATTCAAGAGCCTTACGCGGCCGATCAGCATCGCGACACGCTGCTGGCGCTGCGTAACGCGGAATACCATCCGGCCAAGTGCTCGGAAGCGCTGTTAGCGCTCATGGAATAACAAAGAAGCACCCTTCGCCACATAACGGCAAGGGTGCTTTATTCGTTCTACATTTACTCTTCAATCCAGCTTAACCTTTGACAGACCCTGCGGCAATGCCTTCCACGATACGGTTGCTTAGCGCCAAGAAGATGAGAATAATCGGCAGGATACTGAGCATCAGCGTCGCGCCGATCGCGCCCCAGTTCACCGTGTATTGGCCGATGAAGTTCTGCACCCCGACCGTCAGCGTCTTAAGCGAGTCCGTACTGATGAACGTATTGACGAAGATAAACTCGTTCCAGTTATAGATCATATTGATGATCGCCGCCGTTGCAATAACGGAGGAGGTCATCGGCAGAATAATCCGGAAGAATAACCGGTTCACGCTGCAGCCGTCCATAATGGCCGCTTCCTCGACCTCGCGCGGTAACGCGTAATAGAAGCCGAGCAGAATCATGATCGTCAGAGGCAGGTTGAATGCCGTGTACGTGATCAGCAAACTAAGCTGCGAATCGATCAGACCCGCCTTATTGAACATATTGAAGAGCGGAATCAGCGCCGAATGCACCGGAATCATGATTCCGATCATGAACAGACCGAGCACGAGCGTGCTCAAGCGCCATCTCATGCGCGTGATCGCGTACGTAACGAAGCTGGCGAGCAGGATCGTGAGCCCTACCGACACGGCCGTAATCCAGACGCTGTTCCAGAGGTATCGGCCGATATGTCCTCTAGTCCATACGAGCTCGTAGTTCTCCCAGCGAAGCTCCTTCGGGAGCGAGAACGCCGGCAGGTTGAACACTTCTTGATTGTTTTTGAGCGAGAAAAATAGCAGCCAAACAAGCGGCAGCAGCTGTACGATCGCGGCCACGACGAGCAAGACATACAATACTCCCTTGCCGAGTCGACCGGCGAACGAACGAGATGTCGCTGCGGGAAGTTTCATCGTATTTGCGGAATTCACCCGGATCTCCTCCTGCTTATGAATATTCGATCGTGTCCTTGGTCGCCGTCAGCCTGCGGATGCCCCATGTCGCGACTAGGCAGATAACGAGCAGGAAGAAACCGATGGCGCTTCCGTATCCGAATTCCCTGCGGTCGAAGGCTGCATTGTACATATAGGACGCCATAACCTCACTCGCGCCGTTCGGACCTCCGCCCGTCATGACGTAGATGAGATCGAAATATTTTAGCGAGCCGACAACGGCTAGCACAATAGTCACTTTGATCACTTCGAAGATAAGCGGAAGCTTGATGCGAAACGCGATCTGGACGGAAGTCGCTCCGTCGATGCGGGCCGCTTCGACTAGTGTAGCCGGAATGTTCTTGAGCGCGGCATAGTAGATGATGATGTAGAACCCGGCATACTGCCATAAAATCGGAATGAACACGGCCCATAATACGACTTTCGTATCCGAGAGCCATGCGGGCGTATTCTCGATGCCGATCCATTCCAGGAATCCGTTCAGAATACCTGTGGTCGGATGATAAATTTTCAGCCATAACTGAGCGATCGCAACCGATGACAACAGCATCGGAATCAAATAGATTTTGCGCAATAGATTCGCGCCGCGAATGTTGGCGGATAGAATCATGGCAACGGCTAAGTACAGAATCAAACTAAGCGTGGACATAACGGCGAACACGAGCGAGTGCCTGACGCTAGCCCAGAACGCTCCGTCTTCGATCAGTCTCGAATAGTTGTCCAGTCCGATGTATTCCATCGGGCTGACGGCATCCCACTCCATCAGTCCGTAGTAGCCTGTCAGTACGAGCGGCACGTAAATAACGGCCAAGATCAGAAGCAAGGATGGCAATACGTATAGCGCGATTACCCATTTATTCGACAATACTTTATCCATGGCGTGTGTATTACCTCCTCCGGTCATACGAGCAAGAGAAGAGCGCAGCCCATGCGCCACGCCCTTCTCTTGTTAAGACTAACGATTATTTGCCTGCTTTTAATGCCTCTTCGTGTTTCTTCAAGAAATCTTCAGGGGTGATCGATTTGCCGAACAGCGCTTGCGCGAGGTTCTTGTGCTCGTCGGCTGCGCCCGGCTTCATGAGAACGTCCAGATACAGCTGGAGGTTGCTCGCGTTACCTAGTTCATTAAGCAGCTCGATGAACAGCGGCGGAAGATTGATGGTGGACGTATCGACCTTCGTTGCAGGAATTACGCCCGCATCGACGACCGAATGTTCGCCCCACTTCTCTACGAAGAAGCTCACGAATTTCTTCGCTTCGTCTTTGTGAGCCGAAGCTTCGGAGACGAACAGGCCAACGCCAGGTCCGCCGACCCAATCGTTCACGTTGCCTTTGCCTCCGGAGATGGTCGGGAATTTGAAGAAGCCGACTTTATCTTTGAACTCTTGCGGCACGTCAGGGTTCGTCGTGTAGTTCGGAACTTCCCACGTACCCATGGCGTACATCGCTGCTTTCTCGCTGGAGAACTCAGCCTTCGCCTCGTCGTTGGACAAGCCGTTGAAGCCTTTGATGAACGCGTTCATATCAACGAGCTCTTGGGAGATCTTAGCCGCTTCAAGCAACGCCGGATCGTTGAACGTGTTGTTCTGAACCGATTGATTGAGCAGTTCCGGACCGGCTAGACGTTCAGCCAAGTACATGTACCAGAACGATACCGTCCAAGCGTCTTTACCGCCGAGAGTAATCGGGGTAATTCCTTTGTCGCTCAACGTCTTAATAATGTTCTTCAGATCATCGAGCGTTTGCGGTGGTTGAAGATTGTTCTGCGCGAAAATTTCTTTATTGTAATAGACCGGTACGATGTTGAGCTCAAGCGGAAGTCCGTACGTTTTGCCGCCGGACGCATAGGCTTCAGGAACACCTGGAACGAATTTGTCTTTCAGTTCGCCTTGGAGCAGGTCGTCAAGCGGTGCGAACCGGTTGCCCTTAACGAAAGGCTCCAAGTAGCCGGCAGCCCAAGTCACGCCGACATCGGGAAGTTCATTGGAAGAGGAGAGTACGCTGATCTTGTCTTTGTACTGTTCGTTCTCCAATACTTCCGTCTTGATCGTCACGTTCGGCGCTACCGATTTGTATTCTTCGATGATTTGATTCACGAGCGTGAATTGCTGCAAGCTGCTGCCTTCCGGCCACAGATGCATCATCTTGAGCGTGATCGGCTCTCCGGACGCTTCGCTGGAAGGTGCATCGGACGTTGTGGACGATGGCGCGCTCGAGGAAGCGGCAGCTCCACTGTTATCGTTGTTGTTGTTGTTACTTCCTCCGCAGGCGGCAAGCACCAGCGAGAGCGAGAGCAGCATCGCGCTCGCCGTTAACGCTTTCTTTTTCATGAACGAATACCCCCTGTATCGATTGTGAAGGAATTGAATGCGCTTTCCTTCACCATTCAGTGTATCATTGCCATCATGACGGGATAAGGGCACTGCTGTTGGCTATTGTTCCACCATTATTGGATATCATTCGGATCTTCCGTCAGCTCTGCGCGGAATTGTCCCGGGCTTCTGCCCTCGTATTCCTTGAACACTTTATTGAAGTATTTCGCCGTCTGGTAGCCGACGCGCTCCGCGATTTCCGCGATTGGAAGCTTCGTCGTCACGAGCATCTCCTTCGCTTTCTGGAGCTTCTTGCGCGCGACGAACTCGCTGAACGTCATATGCAGCTGCTCTTTGAACAGAACGCTGAAGTAGCTGGCGTTCAGGTGAACGTACTCCGCGACTTCGCGCAAGCTGACCGTGCCGGTGATATGGTCGTCCATGTAGTCGAGCGCTTTGCGAATCGTCTCGCTGAGGCTTGCGCGTTCCGTATCCGTCTCGAGAAGCTGCGGATCGACGAATTTGCGCATGATGCCGACGCGATTGCGCTCCTCTCCAGCGTCCAGCGCTTGCCGGGCAGCCTCGATCAGCCTCTCCCGGCTGACCGGCTTCAGTAAATAGTTAACGACGCCGAGCTGAATCGCCTGCTGGGCATACTCGAACTCCGCGTAGCCGGAGATGAAGATGACGGCCGGCTGATGGGGCAGCTGGTTCTCCTGGATTTGCGCCGCGAGATGCAGACCGCTGATCTCGGGCATCCGGATGTCCGTAATCATCAGGTCAATCGGATTCTCCCGGAGCATCCTCAGCGCCTCGTGTCCGTTGTCCGCCGTCATAATCCGACAGTTGCCCGCGCCCCACTTCTCTAGCATGCTTTTCAACCCTTGTCTCGTTCTCGGTTCATCGTCCACGATCAATATCGACTTCGTCCTCATTCTGTTCCCCCCGCCATCGGAAGTCGGATCCTAACGACCGTCCCCTGATCCTTGACGCTGTTAATGGTAACCGCGTCGGTCACCGTGAGATTGTCTCCGTAAAATAAACGCATTCGGCGTTCCACGTTCGTAATGCCCATGCCCGTCTTCCTCGAAGACGGCAGCTGAATGCTATCGCTCACCAAGCTATCCCTGAGCAAGCTCAGCGTCTCTTCGTCCATGCCGGCTCCATCGTCTTCGACGGTAACGAGAAGGCTATCTCCGTCGCCTGCAAGCTCAACGGTCAACGAGACGGTACCTGGACCGATCTTCTTCTCGAAGCCGTGGAGAATGGCATTCTCAACGAAAGGCTGGATGAGCAGCTTAGGCAATTTCGCCGAACCGAATTCGACGGGACAGTCGATCACCCAGCGCATTCGTTCCCCGAACCGAAGCTTCATAATGAGCAAGTACTTCTCGATATGGTCGAGCTCGTCGCGAAGCGTTACCCATTCCGCCTTGTTCGGTCCCGTGATCGTATAGCGGAACAGGTCGGACATCGCGACTACGAAATCGGCCAACTCCTCCTCTTCCTTCTCCTGCAAGGACCAATATAACGCTTCCAGCGTGTTATATAGAAAATGAGGATTGATCTGCGCCTGAAGCGCTTTGAGCTCCGATCGGCTTTGGAGCAGCTCTTTCTCGTACACGAGACGGATTAAACCGTTAATATCCTCGACCATCTTGTTATAGGTATGGTTCAGTTCGTTAATCTCGATCGTCGAAGATACGATCTCCGCAGGCTTTAAGCCACCGAGTCTCGCGCCTCTCATCGTCTTGATCAACCGCAGAATCGGGCGCGAGATGACCGTCGAGAGCAACAGCGACATCAAGATGAATAGAACCGTGCCGATAGCCGCCGATACGACGATCGTCGTGCGAAGCACCGAGATGCCTTCCGTGATCGCGTGTACCGGAGTCAAGATAAGCAGCGTCCATCCGGTGATCGACGACTGCTGCTTGACGAGCACGTAGGTCTGGTCATGCAGATTCACGTTCTCTCGATCCGTCGCAATCAAGCTCAGCGCTTCCTCTTCATTGACGCGTTCCGAATTGGAGGCGAGCAATTGACCTTCCGTCCCAACGAGCAGCATCGTCTCTTGTCCGTTCACTTCACCCTGCAGCGAGTCGAGCGCGAACGCTTTGCGATCGATGCGAACGAGCAAATACCCGCCGGTATCGAAGTTCTGGTGGAGCAGGCTGACCTGTCGAATGGCGATGAGCGTGTTCGCATCCGCGGGATCGATCCCGAACCATACGAGTCCGCCTCTGCCATCGGTCGTCTTCCTAATCCACTTCTCGCTGACTTTCTCGTCCAGTCTCACGTTATTCAGCGGAAATAACCGTTTGCGATCATGCGTGTACAGCTCGACCGATCTCACCCCGCTGGCGAAGAGCGGAATCGTATTCATGATCGCGGGCAACGCCTGCCGTTCCGTTAGCGTCGCCTCCCCGCCGTTCCTCACCTTCAGCAGCAGCTGCTGGACGTATGCGTTCGTAGCCACGAGTGTAGAGTGGGAGTCGACCTGCTCGAGAATGCCCTCCAGCCTGCCGTTCGCTTGTACGGCGGTCTGCTGGATATGCTTCGCCGCATTGTTCTTCAGCATCGTCGAGACAGAATCGAACGTAATGGCGCCGACGAACGTAAGAATAGCAATCATGACGAAGAGGAAACCGAACAGCATCTGATTCCGAAGCGAATTAAGCTTAGCTAATTTGGGCCACATCGCGACTTCAACCCTTCCGCCCCGATTGATGTACAGATGTATCGCGTGATGCGCAAAAAGGGATGAAGTCGAAGCTTCACCCCTTGATTGTCTCATGTGCTAGTAAATGGTTCTGCCCTGCTCATCCGGTAAGCCCGACTTACGGTAAAAGTACGTATTGATCACATCGCGCCAGTGCTTGGCATGCTCGGCTTGCTCTCTCAGCCGCTCCTGAACCGATCCGAATCTAGCGGAATCGATCAAGCTTTCCAGCTCGCCCCACTGCTTAAGCAGATCGGCCGCCTGCTCCGCGCCCTCGAAATGAGTATCGTATATGTGCTGAATAACCGTCAAGCCTGAATGCAGTCGGTGCGTGTACGGAACATGGTGGAAAAAGAGCAAAAGCTCGTCGGGACACGTTGTCACGTCGTTGTACATGGCTGCGTTAGGCGCGTGATATTGCGCGGTATAGCCGGTACCCGTCTCGGTCGTCCGATCGACGCCGATTCCGTCTCGGTCCGCGAAGTGGTACGTTCCCCAGCGCGAATATTCGTAGCCGTCCACATCCGGTCCGTAATGGTGATTCGGCGAGACCATCCAGCCTACGCCAAGCGGCGACGTATAGTTCTCGTACGTTCTCCAAGAGCCCATCAGCATACGGCTGATCACGGATACGACCTTCTCGTCGTTGCCGAACGTCTGACGGATCCACTCTTCCGCGATCTGTTCCGCCGAGAGGTCCGGGTTCCAGATCAACCGGCCGTAGCCGTACAAATTCGCTTGCGCGAGCGTATGACCGGTCCAATTGTCGTCGTCGCCGATGTTGGATACGGCCGCGAAGCCCGAATGCTTCGTTCCGAACAAGCTTCCGTCCGCTACGCGCTTGACGAACGAGCCGGAGCCCTTCGCGTGCGTGTCGAACTCAAGCACTTCTTTCCATTGCGGCACGAGATAACACAGATGTCTTTGCTGTCCGGTATATTCCTGAGTAACCTGGAACTCCAGGACCTGGTTCGTGCGCGTCATCGCGCCGAACAGCGGAGACGCCGGTTCGCGTACTTGGAAATCCATCGGACCGTTCTTGATCTGCAGGATCACGTTGTCTTTGAACTTGCCGTCCAGAGGCGTGAAGTGATCGTATGCGGCCCGCGCGCGGTCGGTCGAACGATCGCGCCAGTCCTGCATGCAGTTATAGACGAAACAGCGCCAGATGACAATGCCGCTATGCGGAGCTAGCGCGTCTGCCAGCATATTCGCTCCGTCCGCATGATCGCGTCCGTAGGTGAACGGCCCCGGCCTGTGCTCGGAGTCGGCTTTGACGAGAAAGCCGCCAAAATCCGGAATGTAATCGTAGATCGTCTTGGCGGTCTTCGTCCACCAATCGCATACGCTTGGATCAAGTGGATCGGCCGTCGCCAGTCCGCCGACTTCCATCGGGGCGGCAAAGTTGACGCTCAGGAACAGCCGAATGCCGTATGACCGGAACACGTCGGCAACCTTGGCCACTTCGGGAAGGAGCTTCTCCGTAATGAACGCCGTCTCAGTCTTATGCACGTTAACGTTGTTGATCGTAATGCCGTTAATGCCGACAGAGGCAGCCATACGGGCGTAGTCTCTTACCCGATCGAGTCTGGCGTTGATTTGATTGTTGATGTAAAAGATCGATTGTCCCGCGTAACCGCGTTCGATGCTGCCGTCGGCGTTATCCCACTGATTGAGCATGCGAAGCTGGCTAACCGGCTTCTCGCGAATATCAATGCCGGATAAAGACGAGTGCGAGCTCATAAGCCGCAGCAAATGGAATACCCCGTACAACAATCCGGACGTACCGCCGATCGTAATCGTCAGGCATTCACCGGAATCTGTCGGTGCCGTATGAATCCGATAGCCTTCTTCGCCAAGCTGCTCCCGTTCTGCTCCCGTGGCATATTCGATCTTCGTATAAGAAGGATTGCTTGGACGTTCGGATGCGAGCGGATCGATGCCGAGCATCGTCCTGCAGGCGTCCTTCAATTCTCTAAGCGCCGGGCTGTATTCCGATAGATCGGACGGCAGCACCACGTTGCCAAGCATTCTAATGTAAGCGTTCCGAATCGCCACTTGTTCGATTCTTTCGTATTGCAGCCATGCTTTATATGATTTACTAGCCAAGATCGTACCTCCGTTAATCGTCCCTCTATAGCAGTGAACGCTGCGACGAAATCGTCGTAGCGTTCAGGGGTGCTCCTATAAGAAAATCGTGTATTTAAGCCTTAGCGGCTTTGTAGTTCTTAACCTTTTACGCCACCGACAGTCATACCTTTAACGAAGTACTTCTGCAGGAACGGATACATGATGATCATCGGAACCGAAGCTACGATCGTCATCGTCGCGCGAACCGACAGAGGCGTAACCATGTTAGCCGCCGCTTGAGCGTTCGCGAAACCGCTCGCCGCCGAACCGGAAACGCTGGAGTTCTGAAGAATCTTCTGGAGCTCGTATTGCAACGTACTCAGATTCTCATTCGACGAGTTGTACAAGAATACGTCGATCCAGCTGTTCCATTGATAAACTGCGGTGAACAATCCTACCGTAGCGAGAACCGGAAGACAGAGCGGCATAACGATGCTAATCAGCGTTCTGAATTCTCCCGCACCATCGATTCTCGCAGACTCCATAATGCTTTCTGGAAGTCCGTCGATGAAGGAACGGATCAGGATCAGCGTGAAGACGCCGATCAAGCCTGGCCATACATATACCCAGAAGCTATTCACCAAGCCGAGATCGCGAATGTTCAAGAAGTCAGGGATAATGCCTGGGTTAATGTAAGCCGTCAAGACGAATGCGATCGTGACGAACTTCCGCAGTACGAACTCCGGACGGCTGATCGTATAAGCTACGATTGCCGTAGCGAATACGGAGAAGGCTGTGCCGACAACCAGACGGAGGACCGATATCAATGTTGCATGATAGACCTGGTTATCTTTAAACACGTACTTATAGTTCTCGAACGAAATATGTCTTGGCCATATATAGATGCCGCCCTTGATCGAATCCATCGCTTGGTTGAACGATAGCGCAAGCTGATTCAAGAAAGGGTACAAGGTGACGAGCATCAGTAAGGAAAGGAAAATAATGTTGAGTGAGTCAAAGATTCGGTCGCCGATCGAGGCATTTCTGCGTACGATCTTCTTAGGCGCCGTCCCTGAAGCTGAATTTGCCATCTGGTAAACCTCCTTCTTAGAATACTCTGCTACCGTCGAATCTCTTCGCGATGTTGTTGGCGATGACTAGCAACACAATGCTGACGACGCTCTTAAACATGCCGCCCGCAACAGCCAAAGAGAAGTTACTTTGGTTAAGACCGTAATTCAGTACGAATATATCAATGTTCTCGGAATAATCGATATTCATGCCGTTACCAAGCAAATATTGTGCCTCGAATCCCGATTGCATCAGATTGCCGATATTTAGAATGAGCAAAACGACGATAACCGACCGGATACCCGGCAATGTAACGTGCCACATTCTCTTGAATCGTCCGGCACCGTCCATCTCCGCAGCTTCATACTGCGAAGGGTCGATCGTCGCGATCGCTGCCAAATACACGATCGTGTTCCAACCGATTTCCTTCCATACGGTTCCTGCGCCTAGAATACCCCAGAAGTCCTGCGGAATACCTAAGAATAAGATTTCATTGCCTTTATCGATAAAACCGAATTTGATCAACAAAATGTTAATAATTCCATCCGTGGAGAGCGTGGATTGAATAATCCCCGCAGCAACTACCCAAGAAAGAAAGTGAGGCATGTACGTTACGGTCTGTACGACGCGTTTGAATATAACCGAACGCAATTCGTTAAGCAGCAAAGCCAAGATAATCGCCGTAACGAATCCAAGCACTAGATTGATTCCGCTCATGGCGAACGTGTTCCTTAATACGCGCAAAAACCGTTCGTCGCTGAACAGGAAGTTAAATTGATCCCAGCCTACCCACTCTTGTTCGGAGAAGCTTCTAGCCGGTTTATATTTTTGAAAGGCTGTCGTCCATCCCCATAGCGGCATGTACTTAAAAAGGAAAAGCCAGATGACGAAAGGCACGGACATAATAACGAGCGCCCGCTGCTGAATGAGTCTCTTGAAGAAAAGTTTCAGTCCCGTCGGCTTGATCGACGTCACGGATGACGTTGCAGATGTGATGTTGCTCTCCATATATATTCTCCTTCCGGACCGGTCCTACTAATGGAATAAGCGAAAGGTCGGACTTATTCGCGACTTGAGCACGTATAAGCCGGCCTTTCGCTTATAACTATTTAGATGTTACTTAGCAGCTGCGACAACAGCCTTGAGTTGTTCCGTGTACCAAGCTTCGTATCCAGCAGTGTCAAGCTTGCCGAACTCTGCCGTGTAGTCAGCCCATACTTTGTCGAAGTCGCCTGGTTTAGCAAGAACGAGCTTCGGATAGTATTTCTTGATGATTTCGTCATGCTTCGTTTCCCAGATTTGTTGCGCCGATCCTTGCTCTTTCGGAATACCCCAAGCAGGGAACCATACGCGATCGTCTGGTTTAGCGAACAATTCAGCATACGTTTGAACGCCGTATTTGCCGAGAATTTCTTTGTCTTTCTCCGTCAGGCTCAATTGGAATACTTCCGGTTGGAAGCCTGGCGAGAGCGCGTTGCCGTCGGACAGCGTCGAGTTCGTGCCCCATTGCGGCCAGTCCCAAGCGTAGTACGTGAAGCCGAATTTCAGCTTGAATGGCTCGTCGATCATATTGATCATCTCTGGCGTACGGAAGAAGCGGCCGTTCGCGTCGATGTCGTAAGTCTCGCCTTTGATACCCCAGCTTCTGAGGATTTGGTTTTCTTCTTTAAGCAGGTTATCCCAGTATTGCATGATGCGGTCTGGATCTTTCGCGCTTACGGTAATACCGATACCGCGGTTTTTAACGAATCCAGGAGGATCTTGGAGCTGGTCTTTGCTGCCGTCCCAAGTCAGAGGCATTGGTTGGTATACGAAATCGTCTTGCGCCGGATCTTGGCGAGCCGCGTCCTTCAGAACGTTGATCGCGTTCGCTGCTTGCCATCCGTAGTCGAAGAAACCGACGACTTTCTTGGACGAAAGCTTAGCGATGTATTGGTCGAAGTTATCTACGAACGAAGCTTTGTCGAACAAGCCTTTAGCGTTGAACTCGTTCAGCTTCGCAAGGTAGCGCTTCGTGGAATCCGTCGTGAAGTAAGTTTTCGCTTCAAGCGTATCCATGTTAACTTCTACGTTACCGTCGTTCGGATAACCGTCAAGGTGCATCGGCACGTTAGCCGTTGCGAAGAAGCGCCAGTCGTGCGTCAGAGTGATGAAACCGATCAGATCTTCGTCTTTGTGCTTGTTGACGTAATCTTCGATCAGGTTCATGTACTCGTCGAACGTCTTCAGCTGCGGATAGCCAGCTTCTTTCAACACGCGGCGTTGAATCCAGAATGCGCCTTGGTTGATGTTAGGGTCCGGCATGTATTCGCCAACGACGTTGGAGAACGGAATGAAGTAGATTTTGCCGTCGGCTGCTTTCATTTGGCTAAGGTAAGGGCCATAAACTTTATTGAGGTTTGGATATTGATCGTTGTTGAAGTATTTCGTAAGGTCGATGAATGCGCCTGCGTCGAGGAGCTGGTCGATACCGGCATCCGGGTTGATAACGTCTGGATAGTCGTTGGAAGCGATCATCGTACCGATCTTCGCTTTCAAGTCGCCTACCAAGTGTTCCATTTTGAAGTTAACGCCGGTTTGATCTTCAAGCGCCTTACCGATCGTGTTCTCGTTCATGTTCGCGTCCGGTGCGTTAGCTACGCCATGGAAATACGTGAACGTGACTTTATCTTTCGGTGCTTCCGATGCTGGAGCGCTTCCAGATGCATCAGAGGAGCTAGCTGGCGCGCTAGACGATGCCGTGTTCTCGTCGTTGTTGTTACCGCCGCAAGCGGTAGCCGAGAGAACCAGTGCAGCTGCCATCGTGCCGTAAAGCAGTTTCTTAGCCATTCATGAGATCCCCTTTCATAAGTAAAGCTTTTTTGTAAGCACTTTCATTATAGAAGGATGAACGTACTTTGTTCACCCAATAAACTATAGTCTGTACTTTGAAAACCATAGTAGGTTCGTCGCGCTTAATCGATAGGAATACGCAAGCTGATATATGTCCCGCGTCCCAGTTCGCTATCGATGATGAGTCTAAAGCTGTCGCCATACATCAATTTAAGTCGATAAATGACGTTCTGCACGCCGATCCTTTCGCCGATTTCCGCCTCGCTCTCCAAGTACCCGTAGAAGCGCTTTACCTTCTCCTCATCCATGCCGACACCGTTGTCGCGGATTTCGAAGTGCAGCTCTTCCTCGTCGCGGGTAATCGTCACGTCGATCCGACCTCCGGACTTTAGCGGCTCGATCCCGTGAATGCTGGCGTTCTCCACGAACGGCAGGAACATCATCTTCGGTACGGTGCAGCGTTGAGCGGCGGGATCGATATTCAAGTTGTATTTCATTCTGTCCTCGAACCGGTATTTCTGGATCTCGAGGAAGCAGACGATAAACTCCATCTCCTCGCTGACGGTTACTTTGTCTTTGCCCCAGGTGAGCGAAGTCCGGAATATTTTCGCCATATTGTGAATGATCTTGGCCGTCTCGGTCTCGTTCTTAATCAAACTGCGCATCCGGATCGTCTCCAGCGCGTTAAACAGGAAGTGCGGATTGATCTGGCTCTGAAGCGCGTTGAATTGCGCCTTGCGCCGTTCGAGCTCCAGCTCTTTCTTCTGAATATCCGCGACGTACACGTCATCGATCAAACTCTTGACCTGCAACGTCATCCGGTTGAATTCCCCGGTCAGTTGACCGATTTCGTCCTTGTATTCCTGGTCCTCGATCGTCTCGAACGACTGATTCTTGACCCTCTTCATCTGCTTCAGAATTCGAATCAACCGCGAGTTAAGGGAGCGAGTGAACCAGATAATGATGAGCGTCGGAAAGACGAGATTCGGAATCGCCATATACAACACGAATTCCTTGGACTTACTTACCTCCGATAGGACGATCCTATCCTCGAATTCGCCGACGATTCGCCAATCCTTCAGATAGTTCTGATTCAATTTCTCCTCCAATACGACCGAGTTGCCGCGAACGGCCACGTCTTTGTAGGAGTTCGACTTGGTAAAATCGACTGCCCTATTGTTCGTATATATAATCTGGTCGCCCTCGAGCAGATAGAGCTTTCCTTCCAACGTCACGTCGCTGAAAATTTGCTCGATCAGCTTAGGGTGAATGTCGATTTTCAGAATTTTGTTCTGCTCTCCGGTGGATGCGCTTTCCATTTTCCGAATAAGGCTGAACTGCTCCCCGTAGATGGAATAGCTCGGCCTGGTCTTGTCCACCAGAATTTCCGAGGATGACATCCCGGACAACGCCTGGAACCAACCCGTGCTTTGGATTCCCTCCGTGATCGGGGCTATCCGTCCGCCGAATATGACCGACTGGTTGTTCGTATAGATGGTGATGAATTGGATCGATTCGTAGAGGGGGCTAAACTTATCCAGCTTGTTGGAGATATAGGTGTTGTAGTTCTCGACGTAATCAGCCGATCTCTCGTAGTAATTATCCAAGTATTGATTCAGCAGCGGGTCCGCGTATAGCTCGGAAGAGACGCCCGCGATGAAGTTGAATTGCGCTGCCAGCTCGTTGCGAAGCTGCTCGAGCGTAAGGGACACGTCCCGCATCTTCTGCTTCTTGACGTTAGTCGTCGTAATGTCGTAGAAAATAACGTTCGTGAGCACGACCGGCACGAATACGGACAGGATGTAGACGAGGAGCATTTTGTTGCGCAGCCTCACGTCTTTCAGACTTAACGCGCGTTTCAGCTTGACGAACATCCGGATATCACCGCGGCTTATTGTTTAGTGAGGAGACTGTTCTTGTATTCGGTCGGCGTCTTGTGCTCGACCTTCTCGAATTGCGTGACGAAATAGTCCGGATTGCAGAAACCGACGCGCTCCGCGACCTCATACACTTTAAGATCGGTCTGCCGGAGCAGCTTCTTCGCCTCCGTAATGCGGATTTCGAGCAAGTAATCGTTGAAATATACTCCGTACGTTTTCTTAAACAGCTGGCCTAGATACACGGGGTTCATATAGAAGGTTTTGGAAATGCTCTTCAAGCTCATGTTCTCGTGATAATGGGCTTCGATGTACTGCTTGACCTTCTGGATGCCGCCTTTGGAGCGGTACTTGCGTTTGTCAGTAATGTAAGCGACGCTCTCCATGACGAACGCAATGATCATGCTCTTCAGTCCGGAAGCCGTTCTCGGCTCGTTCGACCACTGCATCATCGCTTTCAGGGAAGCAAGCTCGTTCTCGTCTCCGTCCAGCTCGCGGACGATCTTCGTAATGCCCAGCACGCATTGGGCGATGGACGCTTGTACCGATTCGGGAGCGAATTTCTCCTCGGTGAACGCTTCGAACAGCTTGTCGATCGCCGCGCGCACCGCCAGCTCCTTGCCTTCCTCGATCGCCTCCATCAGCTCCGCGTTCAGCTTGGCGTCGGACTGCTTATATTTCAGCGAGATCCGGGACGGTTCTACATACGTGATGACGGATTGCCCGTCCAACGCGAACTTATATTGCACTAATTCCTTAGCCGTCTTATGGGACTCGGTCACTCCAGTTACGCCCAAGCCCGGATTGCCGACGTACAGACGCATATTCGGCCTAAGCTCCTGCGGCATCGCCCACAGCATTCTGGCGGCGAACGCTTCCCACTCTTGAACCGTATCGCCCGGCGCCCCTGGGGTAGTCAGCAAGCCGAACGCCGATAAGCCCGCATCGTAAATAATCGCTTTGCGGTCGGGCGCGATCCCTTCGAACAGAATCCGCTTCAAATCGCTCATCTGCTCGATCGCCCACGGCTCCCGCTCTTGTCCGAAGCCGATGTTGTTGCGTTCGATCAGAATGCAGCAATATTCCGTGTCCGGGCGAATATCGAGCAGCTCGGCGGTTACCAAAGCCATCTCTTCATTCACTGCACCCGAATACCAGCTTTCCAGCAAAGCGGCATCGAAATCTACGCGAGGCACGATTTTCCCTCTTTGTTCTTCTTCGATCATGTCTTTAATACGAAGCAACGCGACCGTCATCTCATCCTCGTCGATCGGCTTCAGAATGAAATCCTGCACGCCGTACCGGACGGCCTGCTGGGCGTATTTAAAATCGCTGTATCCGCTGATGATAATAAATTTAGGAGAGTAGCCCCCGTTATCCCGAATGTTCCCGATCAACCGCAAGCCATCCATCACGGGCATCCTAATGTCCGTGATGACCACGTCCGGGCTTAATTGATCGATCAGCTTCATCGCTTCTTCTCCATCATCCGCTTCGCCGACAACCTCATAGCCGAGCCGCTGCCAGGGGATGAGCGCAATCAGACCTTTACGCACAAAGATCTCGTCGTCGACCAATATGACCTTCATCATGCGTATCCCTCCCATAATATGTAATCGCTTTCACCGCCGACAAAAAGAATGTAACTCATTTTACCGCATTGCCGTTCCGAATGACACTTAGTAAATTTTAGATTTTGCTTCAAAAAGCTTAGAAATCTAAAATTATCAAAGTTAATATGTAAACGACTGCGCGCTTTCATGATATGCTTCTAGCCGAGGAGGGTACGAAGATGACGATTACCATTGGCGATATGATCGCCGCAATGACCCTGCCGGACCGTGATGCCCGCACGTCCACGTCGGACATCCTGATCGCCGGCGACCCGAATACGCTTGTACGAGCGGCAGCCGTCTCGTTCTCGGCTTCGATCGGTGCGATCGAGCAAGCGATCGCGACCGGCGCGAACCTGCTCATTACGCATGAAGGCATCTATTACAGCCACCACCACGACCCGCGTCGATTCGAAGACGACCCCGTCATCCAAGCCAAACGAGAGTTGATCTCGCGCGCGGGCTTGTCCGTCTACCGCAATCACGACCATTGGCACCGGGTTGAGCCCGACGGAATTATGCTCGGCCTTGTCCGCTCCATGGGGTGGGAACCATCTGTCGTCCGTCACGACCCCACTGCTTCATTCTTGGAGCTGCCGGGCGCGGATACGCTCCACGACATCGCGGAGCTGATGAAACGACGCCTCGGCATGCCCGCGGTACGGGTAGTCGGCGACCTCTCTCAGCGTTGCAGACGGGTCGGCCTAGCCGTCGGCTACCGCGGAGGCGGCGATCACGCGATTCCGTTGTTCGAGAAGGAGAAGCTCGATCTTCTGATCGTCGGCGAAGGACCCGAATGGGAAACCCCGGAGTACGTTAAGGATGCCGCTGCGCTAGGTCGGAGCCAGTCGCTGATCGTCCTCGGCCATCGGGAAAGCGAAGTGCCCGGTATGCGACTGCTGGCCGATTGGCTTCGCGCACAATTTCCGAACGTGCCTATACATTATATTGAAGAAGAGCCTTTGTTCCGATACGTCTGACATGCCAAAAAGCTCGAGCATCGCCATTCGGCGTTGCCCGAGCTTTTGACTTATGGCGTTAAAGCGCGCTGCCTCCGTACAAGAAGCGGTACTCCCAAGAGGTTCCCTCGATCTGATCAACCCGCACGCCGCCGGATTCTTTGGAATAGGTGTGCAGAATTTGACCGTTCCCGAGATATATGCCGACATGGGTAATCGTCTCTCCGAAAGCAGACTTGTCCGCATAATTCGAAGCGCTAGACCCTGCGTAATCCATGAAGAACATCAGATCGCCCCGCTTCAGCGTGCGCCAATCCTTCGAGACGGCGTTGTTCGCCCTTACGTAATCTCCCTGCTGGCGAGAGTCCGCCGGAAGGACGAGCTCGAGCGCGTCCTTGAACGCTTGCCGGACGAAGTCCGAGCAATCGAACGTAGCCGTCGTCCCGCGGTCCGAGCCGAACTCGTAAGGCGTGCCGAGGTACTTGTTGCCGGCCGCAATGACGAGCTCGACTTGCTGGGAGAGCGGCAGGTTCTGCGCAGGCGGCTTCGGGATGTCCCCCGTCAGCTTCACGTAGGTGCTGGAAGTGCTGATGTAGCCTGAGACGCCTTTAGAATCCGTAACCGCGTACCAATAGTCGTTTACTTTCTTCGTGATGCGAATTTTCTCGTCCTTCTGCAAATATCTCATCCGCGTTCCGCTCGTTGACGGCGCGTCGCGGAAGGAGACCGAAGCTACGATGACCGCGTTGCTGGCGGTTACGTTCGTATTGCTTCCAGCGTTGTCGTTGCCGCTCGTATCGCCTCCGGTTGATGGAGAAGTCGGGATGGCTCCCGTTACTTTAATGTAACTCGCGGAAGTGCTGACGTAGCCCGCGACGCCGCTGGCATCCTTTACCGCATACCAACTGCCGTTCACTTGGCTCGTGATCGTAACCTTCTCGTCCTTCTTCAGATATCTGATCCGCTCGTTGCTCGTCGAAGGTCCCGTGCGGAACGAGACGGAGCTGACGATTACCGCGTTGGTCGTCGTCACGGGTTGCTCAATCGCTTGCTCAATCACGTCTATGTACTTCTCGTTCGACGATACATACCCCATCGAACCGCTGCTATCCTTCACTTTATACCAATACGAATTCGTCTCTTCCACGATCGTAACCTTGTCGCCAGCCTTTAAATATTTCATAACCGTCGATGATGTGCTTGGACCGCTGCGAAAGCTAACCGAGCTGACGATGTTAGCGGAGCTCCCCGCGGTTGCCGCCGACGCGAAGGTTGGAACAGACATTAGCATCGCAAGCGCCGATGTCACGATCAATATACCTTTTCTCACTTCGATCGCTCCTTTGGTGTTAACCCTGGTCGTGGGAAGGAAACTTCCCCAACCTCATTATAGAACGGCTGCATATGCCTTCCATCCGACGTGATGACCAGGCTAAGCTTCCTCCATGGGAAATCAGTTCCATGGCAAGACTAGGCATATGGTATCGGATCGCAGTCGCATCAAGGATTCGCACACGCTTGCAAGGAACGATTTGGCAATGGAGAAAACCGCCGATCGGCAGCCTTTGTGTTTACTCGCACAAATAACAACCATTCGCAGGTATTTCAGGCAATAGACTGTCGTGAGAGGCAAATAACAACGAATCGCAGTTATTTTAGCAAAATGCAGCCATATGCTTGTCCTAAACATTAAATAACTGCACATACGTCTTATTTATTCCTTTTACCCGATCCAGCCGCAAATTACTGCAAATGGTTGTTAATAGTCAATCTTTACTCCCGTACATGGTCGCAACAAAACCAGCTCCTGCGTGGCAGGAGCCGGCTTCGTCTTTAGAAGCACGTATAGGAGCGGATTCGGGACGTATCTATGCCGAAGAAGGACCAGAAGAAACCGAACCATCGGAACCCGGCGACGGAGGTTCTTCCGACGAAGACGGGGTAAAACCAGAACTGTTCCCCGTTGTTCAACCAGACATAAGTGTTGCGGAACAAGCAGAATCGCATGCCGCCGGGATCAACCGCGAACGTGCCGGCTTGCGCCTGAAGAGGCATCTGAGGCGTGAACTGCGGAGGCGGGGATGTCGGCGGCTGCACCTGCCCTGGTCCCGGACCGCCAGGTGCTCCGGGGAATCCCCCTCCCGGGAACCCCGGCCCGCCCGGAAATCCCGGTCCTCCTGGGAATCCAGGACCTCCCGGATATCCCGGTCCGCCGGGCCCTCCAGGTCCTACTGGTCCCCCTGGAAACCCACCGCCCGGACCTCCCGGAAACCCGCCTCCCGGGCCCGGTATCGGAAAAAATCCCATAACTGCATTCGCTCCTTTTTACTAGGCTGATTCATCCTATGCAGGAGCGGAAATCTCGCTTGGGCTGTGCCATTGTCCATATTAGCCGCGACGCAAAAAATTCCTATCCGCGCTAACGCGAATAGGAATTTGAGCAGCCTTATTGTACAGGGAGGTATCTCGCCCGCAGTTCTTTCACTTCCGGATGCTCGAGATACTCATCGAACGTCATCATGCGGTCGATGACGCCATTCGGCGTAATCTCGACGATGCGGTTCGCGATCGTCTGCACGAACTGATGGTCATGCGACGTGAAGATGATCGGACCGTCGAATTCGATGAGGCCGTTGTTAAGCGCGGTGATCGATTCGAGGTCCAAGTGGTTGGTAGGCTCGTCGAGCAGCAGCACGTTGCCGTTCGTCAGCATCATGCGGGACAGCATGCAGCGAACCTTCTCCCCGCCGGAGATGACGGATGCTTTCTTCAGCGCTTCGTCGCCGGAGAACAGCATGCGGCCGAGGAAGCCGCGGATGAACGATTCGTCCGGGTCCTTGGAATATTGGCGCAGCCATTCCGCCAAGTTCAGCTCGACGCCGTCGAAGTAATCGGAGTTATCCTTCGGGAAGTACGAGTGCACTGCCGTAACGCCCCATGTAACGGAGCCCGAATCCGGCTCACGCTCGCCAACCAGCGCTTGGAACAGCGCGGTCTTCGAATGTCCGAACGGACCGACGAGAGCGATTTTGTCTCCTTTGTTGACGACGATATTGAAATTGTCGAGAACCTTCTCGCCTTCGATCGTCATCGTCAGGTTTTCAACGGTTACGACCTGCTTGCCGACCTCGCGCTCAGGCTTGAAGTTGATGAACGGATATTTACGGTTGGAAGGACGGATATCGTCGAGCGAGATCTTATCAAGCAGCTTCTTCCGGCTCGTCGCTTGCTTCGCCTTCGATTTGTTGGCGGAGAACCGTTGAACGAATTCTTGCAGCTCCTTGATCTTGTCTTCCTTCTTCTTGTTCTGGTCGCGCAACAGCTTCATCGCGAGCTGGCTGGACTCGTACCAGAAGTCGTAGTTACCCACGTACATTTGAATCTTGCCGAAGTCGATATCGGCAATATGCGTACAAACTTGGTTCAGGAAGTGACGGTCGTGAGATACGACGATAACGGTGCCTTCGTAGCGGGACAAGAAATCTTCCAGCCAATTAATCGACTCGAGGTCCAGATGGTTGGTAGGTTCGTCAAGCAGCAGGATGTTCGGCTCGCCGAACAGCGCTTGAGCCAGCAAGACGCGGACTTTCTCGTTACCGCTCAGTTCAGACATCTTCTTATCGTGCAGCTCGGTCGTGATGCCGAGGCCGTTCAGCATGCCTGCCGCTTCGCTCTCGGCTTCCCAGCCGTTCATTTCCGCGAATTCCGCTTCGAGCTCGCCCGCGCGCATGCCGTCTTCGTCGGAGAAATCTTCCTTCATGTAGATGGCGTCTTTCTCTTTCATGACTTTATAGAGACGCTCGTAGCCCATGATGACCGTCTCGAGCACGTTGAACTCGTCGTAGGCGTAATGGTTCTGTTTCAGGACGGCTAAGCGCTCGCCTGGGGTAATATGAACTTCCCCCGTCGATTGCTCCACTTCGCCGGACAAAATCTTAAGGAACGTCGACTTGCCCGCGCCGTTGGCGCCGATCAACCCGTAACAGTTGCCCGGGGTGAATTTGATATTGACATCTTCGAACAGGGCGCGCTTGCCGAATCGCAAGCTTACGCCGGATACGCTAATCATGAGTCTAATCCATCCTTTGCATCGTAATCTGGCTTATTGCTCGTAAATCTCATCGTTTCTCCATGCCGCAGCAGGCATATTCTGTCCTCGGGGATGCCCAGCGTCTTGCGGGCGGCTTCCAGCCGCTGCAGCGCTTCGAGGGGCGTATCGTCCGAGAGCTTGAACGCACCGTAATGCATGGGCACGAAATATTGCGCCCTCAAATCCAAGAACGCTTGCAGCGCTTCCTCCGGGCTGACGTGCTGAGACGCCATGAACCATTCGGGATCGTACGCCCCGATCGGCAAGAGAGCTATATCGATCTTGAACTTCCGACCGATTTCCGCGAATCCGCGAAAATAACCGCTGTCCCCGGCGAAGTAAACCGTAGGGCCGTGCTCGCACTGCATCACCCATCCGCCCCAGTGAGACGTATTCATATCCCAAGGGTTTCGCCTCGTCCAATGCTGGGCAGGCACGAATGTAAACTTAACGTGATGATGCGCGGTGTCTTCCCACCAATGCAGCTCTTCGGCCTGAAGGAAGCCGCGAAGCAATAGCTTGCGCCTGAGCCCGGCGGGAACGATCATCCTCTTCGGTCCTCTCAGCCTACGCAGCGATGGAATATGAAGGTGATCATAGTGGGAATGAGAGACCAGTACGACGTCGATGGAAGGCATGTCCGACAGCTCAACGCCCGGCGGAGTCATTCGTTTGCGGAACGCCATTCGTCTGGCCCATACCGGGTCGGTAACGATATTGAGGCCTGCCATCTGAATTAGGAACGTCGAATGCCCGATCCAAGTAATTGAAGGTTCGCTTCGATTATGCTGCAAGAAACGAAGATCGGGTGAGACATTAGGAACAACGGTGCCATAGCCTTTGTTCCGCAATTTACGGAGACGGTCCTCACGCCAACGGTCGAATTGATCCATCGATGCTTTTCCGGCAAAGGTGGAATCCAAGTTGCCGAAGCGTCTTCGCAAGTGTAATCCCTCCGGATGATAATCTCTCCTCATACTATAGCAGGAAACCTAGAAATGTACCAATGAAGGAGGGAAAATAGCGCCCGAGTTGCGTATGAGCGAGGTGTAGGAGTATAGGAAAACGTGCAAAGTGTGTTGGGCAAGAATTTAGCGGCATGTAGTGCCGTATGGCGAGCCTATTATAGCAACGTCTCCATGAAGTCGGTTGTCATTGGACCGACGATAATGTCCTGCGTCACGCCTCGTTCGTCCAATACATACGTCGTCGGATATGCTCTCACGTTATAGAGGTCAAGCACGGCGCCATCCTCGTCCAGCGCGATCGGGAACGAAATCCCGTTGTTGTCCGCGAATTTCTTCGCCGCTGCGTTCGACTTCTCGAGCGATGTCAGATTGACGCTTAGGAGTACGATGTCGTCGCTGCCGTATTTCTCGTAAAATCGCTGCATATGAGGCATTTCCGCCTTACAAGGCGGACACCAGGACGCCCAGAAGTTCACGATGACCTTGCGTCCCCGATAGTCGGATAAGCTCACGGCGTTACCTTGAAGATCGCGCAGCGTAAAGTCGGGGGCAAGCTGGTTACGATGGAGTCCCGTGGACAACGACGTTGCCGAAGCCGCCGCGGCTTGCACGGACGTGCGCAGAGCGGAATCGTAGAAAGAGTAACCGACGGCCCCCACAACGAGGAGAAGGACGAGCATCCGACTGAGTGCGATCCTAGAGCTCCTGCCAACGCTTTGCACCCAGAACGCTGCCGCCAGGCAGAACACCTGCATGCTGCTAAGTGACAGGAATATCGTCAGACGATGTTCTGTCGGATAAGCGAGCCAAACAAGCCCGCCGAGGAAGATCGCGCCGACAATGACCGGATGCCGATTCCGCTGCCGCGTCAGCGCGAATGCCGCATAGACGGCGGCCCACGCCAGCGTTAACGCAGGGTATAGAGGCGGGTCGATACCGATGGTGAGCAGCGCGGCTTGATAGAAGATCGTACCTCCGGCGATATAGACGGCTAGAGCCGATGCCAGTTGTTCCAAGGGCCAATGGCGGCGACTCAACTGATAGACGAGGTAGACAACGACCGCAAGCCCTGCCAGCAATTGCCCCATCGCTCCGCCGTCCAGGAACAGCAGCGAGCTCCAATTGTCTTTCGTTATTCCGAAATCGAGCACGAGCGGGCTTAGCTTCCATACGGCAAGCCATAGCAAAAAGGCCGGTCCGGCCGACTCCGTTAAGCCGACCGACCGGTCCACGCCTTGCCGCGCCGACCAATAACGCAGCGCCAAGTATCCTATTAGTCCGAAACCGACGTATAACAGCAACTGACCGTTCAGCACCATCGAGCCGACTTGAAACGAATACATGACCTTATCCTCCCGAGCACGCCATTGCCACGATTATAGCATAACGGGCAATGATCTAGCGGGACTGCCCTCGTCTCCACCAGCGCACCGCTTCCGCGATCGCCATGGCGACGGCCGCCGCGACGATTCCCCCGGCGATGTATACTAGGGCGGCCTTCGCGTTCGGTTCCTCGTCCTTGCCGGTATCCTCCGATTGAATCGGATCGGATGCAGGCTTCGAGGAAGCATCGGGCGCCGAACCGGCGTCGTCCGTGACCGGCGAAGCTTCCGCGGGAATCTCCTCTTCGGCCGCAACGCCGGATACGTTGTTCCCCTCGATCGTAAGCCGGTAATCGACGACTTCGCCGCTCCAATAATGCAGCTTCAAGAGCACCTCCCCGTCCCGAACCTGATCGAAGAACTCCTTCGTTAAAGCGATAAGAGTGCCTTCCTCGTTCGGCTTGAACGACCTGCCGAATTCTTTGTAAGCCGTCCATTCGTCCGGTCCCGCATTGCCTCCTGCGGCATAAGCAGCTTCCATCGTCGCTAGGCGATCTCCATTAAACTGAGCCGGAATATCGAACGAGGAGCGTATCCCCCGCGCGGAGCTAAGCTTCGGTCTCTCATATTGCACGATATGAAGCTTCCAATCCGCTCCGGCCGAGAACACGCAGGTAAGCACCGCATTTTCCCCAAGTCCGCCCTTAAGCAGTGACTTCATTAAATCCGCCTGCAGCGTCAATCGGTCCCCCTCCAGCGCATAATCCGCGCCCGCCGTCAGCACTCGGTCTCCATCGCGGATCTCGACAAGCGAATTGCCGTTTAAGTTCAGCCGTATCGCGGCATCCTCGCCCTCTTCTCCTCTTCTCACGAAGACCGTGTCGGACTCCGCGTTCGAGGACCTGCTATGCAAACCTAGGTTCATCGCCTCGTAGAAATCGGGATTCCTCCACGCCAATGCATTGCGGTCGAAGTGCTGCCCGTTATCCCACAGCATGAGAGCGAACTTGTTCTGCTGTCCGTAGTAGGTCAGGTATTCCAAATATTTGAGCACTTCCCCGCGCTCGATCGTCTCGACGGACTTGTCGAAGCCGAGTAAGCCGAATTCCCCGACGATGACGGGAATGCCTTGAGCGACGAACGTATCGTAGGCGCGGTCGAACGCTTGTTCAAGGTCCTTCCTCGCCGCCTCATCGAACGACACCGAGCCCCCTAGATTTACGCTGAACGGATAATATCCGTAATAATGGATCGTGGCGATCACGTTCGGATCGTCCAGCTTCTTGATCGTCTTGCTCAGCTCGTCAAGCCTCGCCTGCGTAGGGCTCGCGGTCAGAGTAGAGAGTACGAGCGGGCGGTTCGTATTATTGCCCCCTGACTTCCGCACGATGCCGTAGAAGGTATCGTTCAGCTCCGCCAGCATATCGAAGTAGATCGGCGAATCCTGGCTCCAATTCTCGGAGAACCGCGGTTCGTTCACGCTCTCGAACATCAGCTTGTCGGGATAATCCTTGAACGCGTCCGAGATTTGCTTCCAGGCCGCTTCGAATTTAAGCAGCACCGCGTCGTGGTCCGACTCCATCTTACCGATCCAATTCGAATCGTGATGTAGATTGATCATGACGTACAGCTCGGCGTCTAGCGCCCAATCGACGACCTCCTTCACTCGCTTGACGAATTTCTCGTCGATCGTATAATCCGGTGCACCGCCCATCCGGTGATTCCACGTGATCGGAATTCGAATGCTGCGATAGCCCTGATCGGCGATTGCTTGCACCAGCTTCTGCGTCGTAGCCGGATTCCCCCAAGCCGTCTCGTCCCCGAGCGCCTCGAACGTATTCCCTAAGTTCCATCCCGGGTGCATGGCTTCGACATATTGCTGCATTCTGCTTGACCCTTCCTCCGCATGAACCGGTTCTTTAAGCGTAACGCTCCCTGCGATCGTACTCCATATCATGAGGAGCGAAGTCCATTTTTTCATTCGTTGCCTCGCCATCGCTTGCTCCCTCCGCGTCGATTAGAGGATAATAGTGGTAGCGCCCGAACCGGGCAAGATTAACTTAGCATGAGCAGGTCCAAGTAGAAACCCTAGTACGGGGACAAAATAAGCCTCAGCCCCTGCACCATTATACGGAAAGAGAGGGACTTTTCTTTATGAAACTGTTATCGATCGAACCTACTCCAAGCCCGAATACGATGAAGTTGAACGTCGACGTTCGGCTCGATTCCGGGGTGTGGCACAATTACGTTCCGGAGAAGCTCGGAGCCGCCCCGCCTCTGATCGCGAAATTGCTCGGCGTGCCCGGCGTGAAAGCCGTATTCCACGCCTCCGACTTTCTCGCCATCGACCGCAAAGGCAACGCCGATTGGGCTGCGATACTGGAAGGCGTGAAGGAAGCGTTCGGCGCGGCCGGCGAAGGAGTCGTCAGCAACGGACTGATCGCGGACGGCTTCGGCGAAGCGGCCGTGAAGGTGCAGATGTTCCGGGGCATCCCGATACAAATTCGAGTCAGAAGCGGCGGACAGGAGTTCCGCGCGGCGATGCCGGAGCGGTTCTCGCAGGCGGTTACCGAAGCGGCAGGCGCGACGATGATTCGCGAGCGCAAGCTGGAGGAGCTCGGCATTCGTTACGGCGAGCCGCAGGAGATTCTAGACGAGATCACGCGCGAGCTGGACGCGGCGTATTCCGAGTCGCGGCTGCGCGACCTCGTCGCCCAAGCGATCGCCGCGGGGCCTGAGGCGCCTCCGCCGGCCCCGCCTGCGCCGCTCTCCGCGGACGAAGTGAGCAAGGCGCTCGAAGCTTCCGATTGGCGCGAACGTTACGCCGCGCTGGAGCGGCTGAAGCCGACGCCGAATGATCTGCCGGTCATCGCGAAGGCGCTGCACGACAGCCAGATGTCCGTACGGCGGCTGGCCGTCGTCTACTTGGGCGATCTGCGGACGCCGGAGACGCTGCCGTACTTGTTCGAAGCGCTTCGCGACAGCTCCGGCGCCGTTCGGCGGACGGCCGGCGACACGCTGTCCGACATGGGAGATCCCGCCGCGATCGCGCCGATGATCGGCGCTCTTAGCGATTCGAACAAGCTTGTCCGTTGGCGCGCCGCTCGATTCCTGTACGAGATCGGGGACGAGACCGCGCTGGACGCGCTGCGAGCCGCAGCCGGAAGCGAGACCGAGTTCGAGGTGAAGCTGCAGGCGGAGATGGCCGTGGCGAGAATCGAACGCGGCGAAGAAGCGGCCGGCTCCGTCTGGCAGCAGATGACGCGAATGCGCGAGCAGCAATAACGAGCATCAGGGGCTGTCTGCAAAATCCGCCGATTCGACGATTTTACAGATAGCCCCTCCTGCTGTATCACGCTGTGAAACCGACTCCCATTTTGTAATCGAACCGTAATATTACGTTCATGTTCTCTTCATCTTCGGGGGTTATGATGTTTACATGACCCCCCTTTTCAATAATATATATTTTGAGGCTTGCGACGGACGATGTCGCAAGCCTACTTTTTTAGTTGCTCGCCGAAAAACCGTTTGACGGCCGGCCAGAACGCCGGGTCGCGGTCCGAAGCGCTGTGACCCTCCGCTTCCACGAACAAGTGGGGCAAGCCCGGCGCTCCGGCCAGCACGAGATTCAGCTCCGATACGGGTATGACTTCGTCCTTGCGCGAATGGACGAGCAGCACGGGAGTGCCGTTCCTGACCGCGTTGTCCCGCAGAACGTTAACCGGATTCGCCCGGCGAAGCATCGCGCGTGGAATCCGACTCCTCCAGATCATGAACATAGGAATCAAATAGGCGAGCGGAAATTGCGGCAGTCTTCTGCGCCGCAGCTCGGAGCCGATCATCGTCGCCAGGCGAACCGGCATTGAATCGGTGACGAGGGCCGCGATCGGCGCGCCGGCGTCGATCGCAAGCACCGCTCCGTAAGCGCCAAGCGAATGGCCGATGACGCCAATACGGTTAGGATCGATGTCCCGCCGCGTCCGAAGCCAATCGATCGCAGCGCACAGATCGTCCCGGAACTGCAAGCCTGAAGGCGTGCGGTAGTGATCGCTCTCGCCATGGCTGCGAGCGTCGTACATCAGAATCGCGAAGCCTTCTTCATGCAGAGGAAGCGCGTAACGCAGCACGCGCGAACGATTCGAGCCCCAACCGTGAGCGACGACGATAACGGGCGTTGTCTCCCCTTGTTCCGTCTCCGGTTGCGGCATGAACCACCCTTTGACCGTTTTGCCGTGGCTTTGCCAAGATACGTCATCGTAAGGAACGGGCGGAACGGTCTCGTTCGGCACGAGGCGCGGCTTTTGCGCTTTTACCGTCAAGCCGTACACGACAGCCGTCATGCTCCCAGCCATCGCTCCTATCCCGCCTACCAACCAGGCCAAGACCGACATCCCTCATTCCTCCTTCGCTGCTTTATCTTAATATTCGCATAAGCTAAAAACTCCAATCCGCAGCGCGGATTGGAGTTATACTACCATAACATGAAATTATTGGATAGCCGTTGCGAATCTCTTGACGATCGTCATCGCCTCATACGGGGTGATGTAATGCTTCGGCTTGATTTCCGCGTTCGGACAACCGATCCATTGCTGCTCGACCGCGGTCGCCAGCGCCTGCATCGCCCATGCGGACACAAGCTTCCCGTCCTTGTAGCGCGAAATCGTTCGAACAACTTCCTCCGTGCTCAGACTCGGCGAGTATTCGCCGACCTGCTCGGACGCAACCGCCATTAAGGCCGCCGCCTCTTCGCGGCTAATCTCCCTTAGGCGCCGGAAAGCGTCATCGGCATAATAGGCGTACGAACCCGGCTGCAACGCCCAGTTCTCCTCCATACTCAATACAGACTCCGCCCGGATCAGAAATTTCGTATGCTCATCCCCGGTCAAATCGAGTTCACGACTGACAAGCGACTTAAATTCCTCGGCCGTAATCGCATAGGATAATTTGTCCTTCATCGCTGTTCACGCTCCAGCATAGGCTGCTTTATTCCTATTCCCCATTATAGGCGCAGTTTCTGAACAAACTCTGATCAATGCGGAACGGCGATCCGGTCAAATTCGTCTACTAGCTTCTTCAGGTTAACGGCAAGCTCCTCGCCGGACATGGGTACCCCGTGTCCGGTAACCGCGACCGACGGGTTTAAGCCCGCGAGCTTGGCCGCCGAATCGGAAGCGTCCCGCCAATCCATCGTGAAATACCTCGGAGGACCGCTAATCTCCGGCTTCTGCGTGAACACATCGTATACGTATTCTTGCTTCACCGTAACGAACGCGTCTCCTGCGATCAAAGCCCGGTCTTCCTTCCTGAACAGCGACACGTGCCCTGGGGTATGCCCCGGCGTATGAATCCATTCCCAGCCCGGCATTCCTGGAATCGAGCCGTCCTCGGGCAGAGCGACGACTCTTCCTCCCAGGTCGATCGGCTCGTTCGGAAACCATGGGGACAGCTTGGCGACCAGGCCTGCCGACACCGTCGGGTCCCCCGGCGGATAGGCCTGTCTGCCTGTCAAATAAGGAAGCTCTTCGGCATGGGCGTATATCGGAACGTTCCACTGCTCCGCTAGCTCGATGATCGCGCCCACGTGGTCGAAATGGCCGTGCGTCAGCACGATCGCCTCCGGCCGGGATTCCTCGCCGAATCGATCGCGAGCGGCGGCGACGATCTTGTCGGCTGATCCGGGCATCCCGGCATCCACGAGTACCCAGCCGGCATGGCCTTCGAGATCAACGAAGATCACGTTCACGATCTGTATCGTCAAGTACGATACACCCTGCGCAGCCTCTTGTTCCTTCCCGCTGTTTACGGACGTTACGGGCAAATAATGATAGTCGTCTCCATACCTCATTTCGGTCTCCATCCGGGCAGCTCCTTCACGCATGATACCAACCTCGGTAATTTTCCACCATTGCGATTCGTTCATCCGCATTCTCACAGGCACGGTTCAATCGAATGCACCTTGCCTTCCATGGGCGCATATCCTGCATGTATCCCGACATTCGCCTATAGGCAAGGAGGATTAACGATGCCGAGTAAGAAGTCGCCCTTCGCCCAGCCGCTGCTGCGCAAATCGTCGGGCGAACCTAAAGCCAAGCTTTCGGCCCGGCAACCCCGAACGAGATCCGCAGCTTCTTCGTCCCACCCAAAAAAGCCGGCCCGAGCCGACGTCGTGCATCTGCATGATATGGAACCGCCATCCTATCTGAACCGTCCGATCCCTTGGTGGGTCTCCCCAGGCACGCGCGGAGTGCTGCATCCGGGCGGAACGGACCATCATCCACATCCGCCGGCTCACGGTCCGCAACCGCAGCATCATCCGCATCCGCAACCGCATCCGTTCCCGCCTGGACCAGGTGTGTTCCCGGTTCCGATCCCGTTGCCGATTCCGATCCCCGGACCGCAGCCTATCCCGATTCCGCAGCCGGTTCCCGGTCCAAGCTTCGTCACCGTCTCGATTAACGGCGGTTCATCGTTCCAAGGCGTGAACTACACGAACGTTGTTCCGTTCTACCCGGGCATCACGATTCGCCAGGCGCTGGCATCGACGGGAATTGTCACGTTCGGTCCGCTCGGGTTCATCTATAGCGTTGCCGGCATCCCGATAACCGGCGGAGTGAACGTTCGCTTGCGCTATAACGGACGCGTCATCCCTCAGACGCTGCTGTCCTTGCCCGCCGATTCCGGCAGCTGGATCGGCCTTGAGCTGTATTACGCCTTAGCTGACGCGATTCCCGTCCCGCTCTAAGCTTGAAGACGCAACGACTCTATCCTTAGGCGACGACGCGCTCTCTTCCACTTGCTCCTCGACCTTGCGCCTGAATAGGAACGGCACGGTTAATGCAACTGCGAACACGATGCCGGCAATGACATAGTCGCGCCAGCTTCCGGACGTTAAAGCAGCGCCGAGGAAGTTATAAGCGAACGTACCCGGCAACGTTCCGATAATCGTTGCGATGATATACGCTCGAAGCGGCACGCGTGCCACGCCGGCGGCATAGCTCACCAAGTCGAAAGGAACGAAAGGCGCAATTCTCAGCATGAGAACCATCGTGAAGCCCCGCTTCTCCATCGCTCGTTCGAGCTTGAGGAAACGGGGATTTTCTTTGCCGCCGAACAGACCCATCCCGACCTTGCGAGCCAGCAGGAACGAGAGCACCGCGCCGATCATCTCTCCGATCAACGTATAGAGCATGCCGTACCAGGTTCCGAACGCAAGTCCTCCGGCCATCGCCAGCACGGACGCCGGGAACAGAATGAAGGGCCTCGCTACGAACATCCCCATGTAAATAACGGGAGCGTACCAGCCGAAGTCGTTCACCCAACCGCGGAGCGTCTCCGGCGTAACCTTCAAATATTCGAAATCGAACCACAGCAGCGCGGCGACGATTCCAGCGATAATTCCGATTTTGACCCAAGTAGAACGACGCAATCGACGAGCCCCTTCCTCTGCTTGCCAATACTATGTGTAATCATACCGGAATAGACAGAAGTTCACAAAAAAGAGAGTTCATGCTGTTCGACCGGCACGATTTGCCTTAGAATAGAAATATCAACCTTACTCTATTTTATCCGAGAAGAAATCAGGTGAACCCCCTCATGCAGACGAGCTTGTTATTGTTGCTAGGCTCTAATTTTCATCGTCTGTCCAAGCCGGTGCAGGAGCAAATATATAGGGAGTTTTACCAATTTCTCTATTCCCCGATTATGTTCATGATCAGCGATCACTCCGCGACGGAGGACATCATTCACGACACTTTCTTAATGACCCTGCGCAAATCGCCAGAGGTCGAGAGCGAGGAGCATCTGAAGGCGTGGATCAAAGTCGTCAGCCGCAACTTTACATACACGTATCTGCGCAAACGCAAACGACAGATTATCGGGATCAGCCTGGACGACGAGAAGGCAGATCTCTACGCTTACCAGGCTCCCGTCGCCACGTCGGTGGAACAGGAGGTCGTCGCGAAATCGCTGGAGGAACAAATCGGCAAGCACTTGAAGGACTTGAAGGAAGATCAACGGGCGATCGTAGAGCTCAAGTGGAAAAAGGGACTGTCCTACAAAGAGATCGCTTCACAAACGGACGATACGGAGAACGGAGTACGGCGGAAGCTGCATCGCGCGCGGGTGTTGTTGAAGAAAAAACTAAGCTTCGACTGGGGGGACCGACATGAATAAACAGGAATTCGACCGGCTATTCGACGCGGCGTTCGAGACAGCTGCCCAGGGCGGCTCCCCTCAGCCGAACGCGGATTATCGCCCTTCCTGGGAGAAGCTTCAGACGAAGCTCGGCAGGTACAATCGCTCGCGAAGATTGCGCTCTAGAATGGGTAAGCTTGCGGTTCTCGCCTCTGCGCTCCTGCTAGGTGCGTTCATCTTCGGCCAGACGACTAACGTTCGAGCGATTCCGCCTGTCTTCTCGACGTTATACGAAACTTCCACGGGCGTATTCTCTTACTTTTTCGGGCGTGCCGAGGACCAGGACCCTTCCAAAGCGAAGACTCCGCCGCCTCCAGGCGCCATGCAACACGAAAGCGTAGGTCATCCTCTGAGCCGCACGATCGTGACGAACGCCGTAGAGGCGGAAGGTCTGCTTTCCTTTCCGTCGCCAACCTTCAACTATGTGCCGGACGGCTATCGGCTGAACAACGTTCAAGTCAGCTATTATGGCGATAAGACACGCGCGGATACGGCCGTCTACTTGTATGTGAACGAAGACGGCAACCAGCTTGCATTCGGCTTCTTCAAGCTGGAAGGCCAGACGAGCTTGACGGTGAACGAAGGCAAGGAAGGCATTAATGTGGATAGAGTCGAGCTGAGGGACGGTCCCGGCGTTCTGTACACGGCCGACAACGGGTCTACGCGACTCGAGACGGTTATCGGCAGCCTGCTGGTAACATTGTCCGGGATCCTTCCAGCGGATCAAATAATGCGCATCTATGACGAAATAGCTTATGAATGAAGAAGGAGCAGCCTTTGCCGAATGGCATGCGGGCTGCTCCGTTTGGTTTAGCGGGTATGGAATCGCAAATGATAAGGAACTCCCATTCGCTCGTTGCGCCGGTTCGCGATTCTGCCGGTCAGAATGACCTCGATGTCGTTGTCCGGTCCGAAACGCTTAGCGTCATCTTTGAGATAGATGATAAGCGTCCTTCGTACCGATTCGTAGTGATACAGAAAGTGCTCCGAGATGAGCCTTCCGCCCTGGTTGCCGTCGAGAATCAGAATGTTCCTGGCGTTAAGAGTATGGCTGTTCATCTCATGGAAGAACGTAATGGAGATCAGCGTATCTTCAGGAACATCTACGGCATTCGGATGAGGATGGGTATCCTGAATCCAGTAGCCGATATCGATCATGATGCGAGCACGGATCCCGAGACGTTCTCGCCTTGCTCATACACACCGTTCTCGATGACCCAATGGATTGCGCGGGTACGGTAGTAATAGCCAGGCGTGACGGTTTTAGACACGGCGTTAGAATAGAACCCCGTGTCGTTGCCTCCGAACGTATGCCCTGCACCGTCATTTTCCCATGACGAACCGTTCCACTTCTGCACGTAGATCGTGACTCCGATGGAATCCACTTCGCGGTTGGCGCTTGTATGGGCAGATGCGACAACGGAGCCTGTCTTGGCCGTGATCGAACACGTGCCGCTGTCTAAGTACAGATGATTCGGATCGAAAATACTGAACGGCATCACTTCGCCCGGCGGCAGCTCGACGCTTATAGGCTCGGCGAACGCGCTGCGTGGAGACGGGCTGGCGATACTCCCGATTAACAATGCAGGTACGATCAATGCTACAGCCAGACTTGTCAACCGATTGCGTTTCATTATGATCATCCTTTCTTGTTATGAAGTGCATTTCACTATATACACTTCCGGGAGTTGAATTCGTTCCAGTCGTTTTCGACATTTTTCGAAATAATTTGCGCAAGACAATCACGAGCTAGCCGAACCCGACACATCCGAACGAAAAATCGTACAAAGACGCCACATGAGTTAGACGAACCCGAGATCCTGTATGAAAAAACGTACAAGGACGCGCATCGCTAGACCGAACCTGAGATCCTGAACGATAAATCGTACAAAGACGCACACGAGCTAGCCGAACCCGACACATCCGAACGAAAAATCGTACAAAGACGCGCTGGCAACAGATGCCGAAAGGAAATTCTGATTGCACTGCTGCTGAAAAACACAAACTGGCGGCACAGGGACAGTACCCCTGCAGCCGCCAGTTCTAGAATAGTCAACGATTTATACGAGATGTTCCACTGCCGCTCTCTCGATGGCAAGTCCCTTCTTGTACCGCTCCATGAAGGTCTCGAAGCCCTCCACGTCCTTGGCATCGGGAGCAACCTTCGAACCGGCTTTCCCCGCGAATACTTGGTCGCCGAGATACGACTCCAACGATTGGCCTTCCGATCGATTGACCATATACGACGCCAGAAGCGCGATCCCCCATGCGCCGCCCTCGCCGGCCGTATCCATAACGGACACTGGAACGTTAAGAGCTGCAGCCATGATCTTCTGCCCTACGCCAGCGGTCTTGAACAAGCCGCCGTGGCCGAGGATCTCGTCTAGCTTCACCTTCTCCTGCTTAAGAAGGATGTCCATGCCGATCTTCAGCGCGCCTAATGCGGTGAACAGATGAACCCGCATGAAGTTAGCCAAGTTGAAGTTGCTTCCCGGAGAACGTACGAACAAAGGACGCCCCTCCTCGAAGTGGGTCATATGCTCGCCGGAGAGATATCCGTACGCCAGCAAACCGCCGCCATCCGGGTCGCCTTGGAGCGCCAGGTTATACAGCGTCCCGTACAGCTTATCGGCGTCTGCGCTAAGCCCCATTGCTTTGGCGAATTCATCGAACAAGCCTACCCATGCGTTCAAGTCGGAAGAGCAGTTATTGGAGTGAGCCATCGCGACGAGGCTGCCTGTCGGCGTCGTCACGAGATCGATCTCGTCATAGGCTTGGGACAGCTCCTGCTCGAGGACGACCATGGCGAATACCGATGTTCCGGCAGATACGTTACCGGTACGCTGCGCCACGCTGTTCGTCGCGACCATACCCGTCCCCGCGTCGCCTTCCGGCGGGCAGAACGGAATGCCGGCCTGCAACGTACCGGTAACGTCGAGCAGTCTCGCACCTTCTTCCGTGAGCACGCCGGCATTCTCGCCCGCGACGAGCACCCGCGGAAGAATATCCTCTAGCTTCCACGAGAAGCTCTTAGCGGCAATCAGCTCGTTGAATTGACCGATCATTGCTAGGTTGTAGGTATGCGTATGAATATCGATCGGGAACATGCCGGACGCTTCGCCGACCCCTAGCACCTTCTGCCCCGTCAATTGCCAGTGAATATAGCCGGCGAGCGTCGTCTGGAACCGAATATCCGCGACATGCGACTCCTCGTTCAAGATCGCTTGATACAGATGAGCGATGCTCCAGCGTTGAGGAATATGGAAATCGAACAGCTTGCTCAGCTCTGCAGAGGCCTGCTCTGTAATGTTGTTCCTCCAAGTGCGGAAAGGTACGAGCAGCTCTCCTGCTTCATTGAAAGCCATATAGCCGTGCATCATGCCGCTGAAGCCGATCGCGCCGATCTTCTGCAAGGGCACGTCGTATTGACGCTTCACGTCCTCGGCCATCGCGCGATAGCTTTCTTGCACGCCTTTCCAAATGCTAGCCAAGCTGTACGTCCAAATCTGGTCGACGTATTGATTCTCCCAATCATGGCTGCCTGAAGCGATCGGCGCATTGTCTTCGCCGATGAGCACCGCTTTGATTCGGGTCGAGCCAAGCTCGATTCCGAGCACCGTTCGTCCGCTCAGAATGGCATTCTTCACATCGATTCCCATGAATGTTCCTCCGCCCGTATAAGTTTAGGAATGTCTCTTATCGCCCGGTTGGCCGTAGTAGGCGTTAGCGCCGTGCTTGCGAAGATAGTGCCGGTCGAGCAGCGTCTGCGACATCGACGGCACGCCAGCGTTCAATTGGCGCGTGTGATAAGCCATCTTCGCGACTTCCTCGAGCACGACCGCGTTATGCAAGGCGTCCATCGCGTCTTTGCCCCATGCGAACGGCGCATGGCTGTTGACGAGTACGCCCGGCACTTGGTCGGGGTTGATGTGGCGGAACGCTTCCACGATGACGTTGCCCGTCTCCGCTTCATACGCTCCGTTAATCTCCTCGTCGGTCATCGCGCGCGTGCACGGGATCGTCCCGTAGAAGTAATCTGCTTGCGTCGTTCCGAGCGCCGGAATGCCCTGACCGGCTTGCGACCAGATCGTCCCCCATGGGGAGTGCGTATGCACGATGCCGCCGATATTCGGAAAATGGCGGTACAGCACGAGGTGCGTAGGCGTATCCGACGAAGGGCGCAAACTTCCTTCTACGACTTTGCCGTCAGGGTCGACGACGACCATCTGCTCCGGTTGCAGCTCTTCGTAAGGAACTCCGCTCGGTTTAATGACCATCAATCCCGATTCGCGGTCGATTCCGCTGACGTTGCCCCAAGTGAACGTGACAAGGCCGTAATGCGGCAATTCCCGATTCGCTCGGCAGACGATTTCCTTCAGTTGTTCTAACAAGTACAACACTCCTCTCGCAAGTCCCGCAGGCGATTCTGGCAGGTTTGGTTGCCTTTCATTATACACTTGTACGTACATGTGTGTCGAGGAAAAGCTTACTTCGGCTTAGCCGTCGATTGCCGCTCGATCAGCTTCGGAGCGTACAGCTTGTCCTTAGGAGCGGAGTCGTCCCCCGTCTCCAGACGGTCGATAAGCCATTGCGCCGCCAGCTCTCCTAGCGCGGACTTCGGATGCTCGATCGTCGTCAGCTTGATCTCGGAAGCCGTCGCGAGGAAGGAGTCGTCGTAGCCGACGATCGATAAATCCTCCGGGACGCGCAGATCCAGCTCGCGGATCACGTCGAGGAAACCGACGGCCAGCTCATCGTTATAGCAGACGAGCGCAGTCGGCGGAAGATTGGTCTTCAGCATCACTCGAAGCGCTTGCTGAGGCTTGCTTCCTTTGTCTTCGGTCGCATATCTCACGATCAAGCTTGGCTCGGCCGCGACGCCGTGCTCGCGGAACGCCCGCATGAAGCCCTTCATCCGGCGAACCCCCTGCAGGTCGTCCGTCTTGAAGAAGCCGGCGATCCTCGTATGTCCGAGCCTAAGTAGGTGATCGGCCGCCAGGAATCCGCCCGCTTCGTCATCCATGCGAACGCTCGGGCAGTCGAGGTCCTGGTATCGCTCGTTGATCATCACAAGCGGAATTCCATGGTCCTCTAGCGCTAAGTAGTTATCGAAATTCGGATTGCCCTCGGCGCTCTTGGTAGGCTCGACGATGAGTCCGCATACGCCGTGGCCGAGCATGCTTTCGAGACTCTCCCTTTCACGGTCCTTACGGTTGTCCGTGCTAGAAAGCAGCAACCGATAGCCTCGTTCCTTCAGCGTCGCTTCGACCCCGCGTACGATCGAGGGGAAAATATAATCCGAGATATAAGTCGTAATGATACCGATCGTCCGATTGTCGGCGTTCACTCTGCGTTCGGCAGGCAGCTTGTTGACGAACGTGCCTTTGCCTTGCTCGCGGGCAAGCCAGCCTTCCTGCACGAGCGCGCCGATCGATTGGCGGACCGTCTGGCGGCTGAGCTCGAATTGCTCGGCAAGCTCGTTCTCGGACGGCAGCTTGTCGCCGGGACGGAACTTCCCGCCCGTAATCCAGGACAAAATCTGCGTCTTCAGCTGCAAATATTTCGGAGATTGGCTGTTCCTACCGGACATGTCGGCACCTCGGCAACGATTGTAGTGTACCAATTATAGCACATTCGATTACTTGTACGTACCAGTTGGAGCGTGAATAGGCTTGAAAAACGGTATTGCCTGCATTTTCCAAACTATGATATGTTAGTCGCAATTCTATTATCGAAAGTCGAGGGACTTCTCTATATGTCGAATAACATTCTGTACTCTACCGATAACATTCTGATCGTCGCGAACCAAGACAAGAAGCATTTGCAGCTCGAGCTATCGACCAGCGGCTACCGCCCGAAATTCGTCACCCATTACATCGAAAGCCGCGCCGAGCTCGACGAGCTGATCGCGGCCCTCGAACGGGCGAGAGATCAATTGGACTTCGACGCTGCGAAATGACGGTCGGCTAATTCCGCGAACGTGATATGCTCGAGGTCTTGGACGATAACGTCCGCACCCGTGAAATCCATATGGGACGTGACCGGATTCGGCGTGACGAGCGCGACGAGTCCGGCAGCCTTGGCGGCGCGAAGCCCGTTCATCGAGTCCTCGACAGCGATCGCCTCATTGGCGGGGACGCCTAACGCTTGCACCGCGAGCTGATAGAGGGCCGGATCCGGCTTCACGCGCTCGACGTCGTCCGCGGAACAGATCGCTTCGAAGTAGCGGCGGATGCCCGCGAGCGTCGTCACTTGCTCGATCCACCATCTCGGTGAGCTGGATGCCAGCCCGATCTTGAGCCCTAGCCCGCGCGCTTCTTCGAGTCTAGCCAGCACGCCGGGCCTGAGCGGCATCTTGCTCACCCGTTCCTCGTGCAGCACGCGAAATCGCTTGTCTAACGCGTCGCGATCCACTTGCCTCCCGATTCTCTCCTCCAAGTACCCGTACTCGTCGAATCCCCCGTGCGTTCCGATCGCCAGAGACCATTTCTCAAGCGGAAGCTCCTGCCCATGTTCCTTATAAATGTCGCACATCGCCTCGTACGCGCACGTTTCCGTATCGACCAACGTCCCATCCATGTCGAACACGACCGCTTTTATCATCCGTCTCTCTCCCCGTCCATCTCTATATTGAAAATATAGTGACGATTATACCACGAGGACGGCGAACGCTACAGCGCTGAATCCGCGAAACCTCCCGCTGCAGCGGTTTCTCGCGCCTCTACAGCGCTGAATCCGCGAAACCGCTCGCTGCAGCGGTTTCTCGCGCCTCTACAGCGCTGAATCCGCGAAACCGCTCGCTGCAACGGTCTCTTGCGCCTCTACAGCGCCGAATCCGCGAAACCCCGCGCTGCAGCGGTCTCTCGCGCCGCTACACCGCTGAGTCCGCGAAACCTCGCGCTGCAGCGGTCTCTCGCGCCTCTACAGCGACACATTACGGGAAACTCACGCTGCAATGGTCTCTTAGACCTCTACAGCGACACATTACCGGAAACTCACGCTGCAATGGTCTCTCAGACCTCTACAGCGACACATTACGGGAAACTCACCCTCCAACGGTCTCTCAGACCTCTACAGCGACATATTACGGGAAACTCACGCTCCAACGGTCTCTCAGACCTCTACAGCGACATATTACGGGAAACTCACCCTCCAACGGTCTCTCAGACCTCTACAGCGACATATTACGGGAAAATCACCCTCCAACGGTCTCTCAGACCTCTACAGCGACACATTACGGGAAACTCACCCTCCAACGGTCTCTCAGACCTCTACAGCGACACATTACGGGAAACTCACCCTCTAACGGTCTCTCAGACCTCTACAGCGACACATTACCGGAAACTCGCGCTGCAACGGTCTCTCGCGCCTCTACACCGGCGGTATAGCGGTCCGTTTGGGCAAATCGGGTGTTGCGCGCAGCCACTCGCCCGACGCGAGCCCGACGATTCCGCTCTCTTGCGTATAGACGATGCGGCCGCGGCTCATCGTCATCCTGATGTCGGAGCGGAATTCCCTTCCGACGTACACGCTGATCTGGTGGCGGTAGAGAAGACGCTCCGGCGTCAGCGCGTTCGGCGAATCGGGACGGACGAGCACGAGATCGGCGTCCGCCCCGACGGCGATTCGTCCTTTGCGCGGCAGCAGCCCGAACCGCTTGGCCGGCGCTTCCGACAGCGCTCGCGACAGTACCGGCAGCGGGATGCCCCGCTTCCAATACCCTTCGTCGATCAGCAGCTGCAGCGTGCTCTGCGCCCCCGCGATCCCGCCCCATACGGCGAAATAATCGCCATCAGGAGCATCCTTCATCTCCGGCGGGCATGGCGAATGATCGGACGCGACGAAGTCGATTTTCCCTTCCGCGAGACGCTCCCACAGCCCCTCTCTCTCCTTCTCCCCGCGAAACGGCGGCGCGCACTTGCCGAGCGAGCCTAACCGCCCCAGCTCCTCGTCCGTGAACAGCAAATAATGCGGACACGTCTCCACCGTGACGTCCACTCCGTTCATTCGCGCTTCCCAGATCATATCGACCGCTTGCGGGCTGCTAATATGAACGATGTGAAGCGGACATTCGGTCCGTTCGGCGAGCGCCAGCACCCTTCTCACGGCGTCCAGCTCGGCCGCGATCGGCTGCGTCTCGAGATAATCCCGCCACGTATTCCCGCCGCGTCCTCGGACTTTGTCCGACAAGGCCGCTACGAGCTCTTCGCTCTCCGCATGCACGGCCAGCACTTTGCGGCGTCTCGCGATCCGCTCCATTCCTTCATATAGAACAACGTCGTCCACTTCCTTGAAGCAGCCTTCCCCGGTGTCGCCCGGCGAGGACATGAACGCCTTGAAGCCAATGACACCCTCGTCCGCCAGCGCGTCGAGATCGTCCAGGTTGCCGGGCACGAGCCCGCCCCATAACGCATAATCGACACGCGACCCCGCTGCGCACGCCGCAGTAAGCTTAGCCCTCATAGCCGCCACCGTCACCGTTGGCGGCAGTCCGTTCAACGGCATATCGAAGTACGTCGTGCAACCTCCGGCCGCCAGTGCCGCGGACCCCGTCGCGAAGCCTTCCCAATGTCCCATGCCCGGTTCGTTCAAATGAACGTGCGCATCGACGACGCCGGGCATGACGAATAAGCCGCCAGCATCGATCGTCTCGCGCGCCGGCTGCACGATGCGAGGAGCGATCACGGCGATCACGCCCCTCTTGATGCCGATATCCACCGCTTGCATGCAGCCTTCGTACACGACGCTCCCGCCTCGTATGAGCGTATCGAGCTTTTCACCGTCACGCATCGCGATCCCCTCCGCAGCTTACGAACAAACTCCCATTACTGTTATATGATATAACTGTAAACGAGTGTTTCCCTGTAAAGTTGGCAGCGTGCAGATGAATTTGGTTTCGCGTACATAACCCGGTATGGCTTATTGTGAGTGTTCACAATGCCCCTTAGTCGAACCATCCTTTTCGCTTGAACCAGAAGAACATCGAACCTCCGAGCAGCGCCATGACGCCGATCACCCCGAAGTACCCCCATTGCCACCGCAGCTCGGGCATATGGTTGAAGTTCATCCCGTAGATGCCCGCGATGAACGTCAGCGGCATGAATATTGTCGTAATGACGGTTAGCGTCTTCATAATCGCGTTCATCCGGTTGGAACGAAGGGAATCGTAGCTGTCCCGCAAATCCGCCGTCACCTCGCGGTTGGAATCGATCATCTCCGCGAGCTTGAGCAAGTGGTCGTATATATCCGTAAAATAAGCCAACTGCATCGTAACCGCCGGAATTTTGTCCGTATTGATGATCCGGTACAGCAAGTCCCTCATCGGAATGACCGTACGACGCAGACGAAGCAGCTCGGCACGTATTCGGTACACTTCCTCGGTAAGCTCCTGGATCGACCATTCCGAATCCTCGCGATCCTCCAGCTCGTTCAATTGATCCTCGATCTGATACAAGCTCGGAAAATAGTTGTCCACGAGCGAATCGATTAATCGATAGGCGATGTAATGATGGTCGATGCTGACAGCCGTTCCCTCCGGATGCAGAATCCGCTGCCGCACCTCCTCGATTTCCCGGGAAGGGGTCAGGTGGAACGTGACGATGCTCTTCGGGCCGAGGAAGAAGTCGAGCTCCTCCGCCTCCCTTGTCTCAGGATGAAGCCCATGTATAACGAAAAAATGATAATCGTCGTACTGATCCACCTTAGGACGCTGGAGAAAATGCATGCAGTCTTCGATTGCCAGCGGGTGAAAATGAAAATGGCTGCCGAGCAGCTCGAGTTCCGCATCCGTCGGGCTTCCGAAGTCGACCCAATACCACGCGATGTTAGAATCCGACAGCCGCTCCAGAGGAACATCCTCCAGCAGGCGAGCATCATGCGTAGCCGCGATCGTGCGCAACACCCGTATCACCTCTGCCTTATTATGCTCCGAATTCACGGTTTCATGGCAATAGCTGACAGCGCAGATAACGATTCCCTCCGACGCTGTTGACAGACCTAGCGATTATGATTACATTAATACTCATTCAAGCTATCTCGGATTCCGAAAAATAGCGCCATGGAGACGATTAGAAGCTGGAGAGGAGGGCCCGCATGCAAGAGCAACGGCAGTTACAGGAAGATTCGCACGATACGTTCGAGCTATGCGAGATTACGAACCGCGTGCTCGTGATCAGCCCTCGCCCGGCTTCTCTTCGTTCTCTCGTCGCCGACTTGGCGGTTCGATGCTACGACGTATTGCTGCTTCATCATGCGAACGATCCGCTGCTAGAGATCATGAAGGGCAACGTCGTCATCGTAGACCGCACGATGGACAGCGCCTCGCCCGGATACGCGGAGCTTGGTTCATCCCCGGCGATCTCGCTCGTTAGGACCGCGCCGGAAGACCCGGATGCGTACGGCGGCCATTGGGTGCAGTGGCCGAGTCCGATCGGGCAGCTCATCCAGCGAATCAAAGCGCTGGCCGCGCTGTTGCCGGATCCAGCGTCGGCAGGCGCCGAGCGGTCTACCGGGCAACTCGCGTTCAAGGATCTTACGCTCGACCCGCAGCGGATGACCGTGACGCAAGGCGGAGCTAGAATCGAATTGACGCGGACCGAGTTCGATCTTCTGCGCTCGCTGCTCGCCGCGGAAGGTCGCGTGAAGTCGCGCGACGAGCTGATCAGCGACGCTCGCGGGGAAGCCTCCGCCGCCGAGTGGGGCAGCAACACGGTCGACGTCCACATTCGCAGCTTGCGCAACAAGCTCGGGGACGATCCGCGCACGCCGCGTTACATTAGCACCGTAAGAGGAGTCGGGTATCGCCTCGCGGATCAATAGGTTTGGCGGAAGCTTCGAATTCTGCCGAACCTTTTTTTGTTTTTTGGCGCATCCTAGATGGTGCAACCATTCTATCGCGGAGGAGGGTTACTCGATGTCGGGTCGCAACAACAAGCCGGACAACGACGGTCCTGCAAGCAAGCCGGGAAGCTTAGACCAATTCGGAGACAAGCTGGGATCGTCTAACGAGGAAGAGTTCCAATCGGCCGTTAACGCGAATTGCAGCGTCGATGAGGCCGAAGAGCCGCACCACTAATCGCGCCGGAGTCGTTGCACAGAAGAACGCAAAGGGCACGGGAGCTTGCGCCCCCGTGCCCTTCCCTATCCGACTCTTAGTGTCCTTCCAAGAACCGCTCGCAATCGAGCGCCGCCATACAGCCCGTTCCCGCAGCGCTGATCGCTTGACGGTAACGGTTGTCTTGCACGTCGCCGCAAGCGAATACGCCCGGAACGTTCGTCTCCGTCGTGCCCGGCGTAACGAGCAGGTAGCCGTTCTCGTCGGTGTTCAGCTGTCCGCCGAGGAACTTCGTGTTCGGCGTATGGCCGATCGCGACGAATACGCCGCTTGCTTCGATCACTTCATCTTCGCCTGTCTCGTTGTTTTTCACCTTCAGCCCGGTTACACCAAGCGGTCCGCTAAGCACCTCGAGAGGTGTACGGTTCAAGCTCCAGCTTATCTTCTCGTTGCCGCGGGCGCGGTCTTGCATGATCTTCGAGGCGCGGAGCTCGTTGCGGCGGTTCACCAGCACGACTTCGCTGGCGAAGCGCGTCAAGAAGTGAGCTTCTTCCATTGCGGAGTCGCCGCCGCCGATGACGATGATTTTCTTGCCGCGGAAGAAGAAGCCGTCGCAGGTCGCGCACGTGCTCACGCCGCGTCCCACGTTATCTCTCTCCCCTGGAATGCCCAAGTATTTCGCCGAAGCGCCCGTGGAGATGATGAGCGTCTCCGCGACGAGCTCGCCAAGGCCTTCAACCTGCAGCTTGAACGGACGCTGCGACATATCGACCGAGTTGACCCAGCCGGAACGGAATTCAGCGCCGAAGCGCTCCGCTTGCTTGCGCATGTTCGCCATGAGCTCCGGACCCATGATGCCTTCGGGGAAGCCCGGGAAGTTCTCGACCTCTGTCGTCGTCGTCAATTGGCCGCCCGGCTCGGGTCCTTCGATAACGAGCGGGTTTAAGTTCGCCCGTGCCAAGTAGATGGCAGCGGTCAAGCCCGCAGGGCCGGTACCGATAATAATCGTTTTATACATATGCGACACTTCCTTCATCCTCAATATACCATTCATCTTACCATTCGAACGCCGAAGCTTCATGAAGGGTTGATGAACGTATTATGAAGATTTCATGAAGAAGACGCCGCTTTGATTTTCCGTTTAGCTTGGACTCTTCTCTTCCGCCGAGACCCTTTCGTTCAGACGGTCGAGCGTCGATACCATGACCTGTTGGCTGGCGGAGACCATGCCGGTCTTCAAGGCGTCTAGAATGTGGCCGAAAGTAAGCGGGGTCTCAGGATTACCCGCCGATTCTTTGATCTGCTCGTTGACGCTTTGCAGGCCGCTTGCGGCCCCTGCCTTCAGGATGGTCTTGCCTTCCTTCCGAATGTTGTCGTAAAGAAAGGAGATTAGGCTTATGCGCTTGGACACTTGGTTCACCTCCTCTTCCGAGCTCCATTCCTGCGTTGTCTGCCGGCTCCGCTCTTGTTGCCGCTCTTACTCCTGCTTGCCTGACTGCGCAGAGAGGTCGAGCTGTTCCTTCCGATACCGGTCATATCTAAGATCGCGTTGCCTGCTACGCCGGCTGCCAGGCCGAGGAGAATGGATGAGGCGGACACACCTGTCGTCTGTTTAACCTGTTCAACCGGCGGTTTGCCTTCCACGGACTTCAGCTTCGTTCGCGCAAGCTGCTGGAAGGCCGGAAACTCCGTCTGCTGCTCCAATCGGCGCCAACAATTCTCCGCATCCAGATTGCGCCCGACTCTGCGGTACGCCTCTCCGAGCTCGTCAATCAATTGGGGCACGCCTTCGGGGCTCACTCTTTTCCTCAGCTCCTCTTCGTTCTGCAGCAGCAGGGTATAATCCTCAATGGCGGTATTCGTACGATGAAAATGCTCCTCCGGTAATTTGAAAGCCGCCTTCCCGCGCAGCAGTCGTATCGTAAGATCCTGCGGCGCGGCGGACACGGCATGGTCCAGCAGCTTCAGCCCCTTGCGTGCGCTTCTGAGCTTCAGCAACGGATTGCGCTTATCCCGCGCCTTTAAGATCATGATGCCTCCGTGATAGGCGTCCGCAAGCGGACGGTTCGGGTATTCGTCGCGAAGGTTCTCGAGCAGCTCGTCGGCTTGTTCCACCGCTTGCTTGTTGCCGGCAATGGACTGTTGATAGAGAGTAATGACTTCCGCGAGCATAGCCCCGTATGAAGATTGCTCCCCGGAGGACGCTTCATGTTTTCTTGTGGCCAATGGTTTACTTCCTTCCTGTCGCGGATTGTTCGGTATCAGCCGCGCAAGAGCGGCCGCTTCTTCAAGTGCGACGGCTTGTACTGATCAAGATATGACCGGCTCTCGCCATTCGATTGGTTAACAGACTTACTCTATGAACCTATTTTTTAATCTCGTGAACAATCCAGAGCAAACAAATAAGCATCGATACCCCCTCTCCTGACGGACGGGGATACCGATGCTTGGTTGATTACAGATTATATAGACGTACGGAACGGCGCTGCTGGCAGACCGAGCCCGTTGTACAGCGTCGCCGTCGGCCAGCTTGCCCATGCGTACCTTACCGCAGCCGGGGCTGCCACATCGGGGCTGCTTACGACTACCGTGCTGCCCGAGATGGCCGCATCGGCTTTCACGAAATGGCCGTCTTCTCCCGCGAGCTCGAAGCCGAGCACTTCGCCGGAGGTCGAGACGAGCCCGCTTTCCGCATGACTGAAGCTGACGATCGCTTTGCTTCCAACGATAGCTAAGCTCTTGAAGAACGGTCCGTAGCACGCAACGTCCCGCCCGTAAACTTCTCTTAGCGCGATGCCGCCAAGACGTTCGCCAACCGGGCGTTTATCACGCGGGTGGATGTCGTTCTCTTCGCCGCAATCCAGAATAACGGCCATCGCCGTATTCGGCACCCGCTCCGATACACGCTGTTGCGCCTCTCGCAGCAGCGGCCAATTCACTCCGTCATGATCGTAGGGATCCGCGTAACCGGGAAGCTGTACGAACAAGAACGGCAACGAGGCGTCGCCCCAATCCTGGCGCCATTGCTCGATCATGACCGCCATCAGCCGATCGTACAGATGCGGCCGGTCCGCGTCGCTCTCGCCTTGATAATAGATAAAGCCTTTGATCGCGTAAGGCATCGCCTTGCGCAGCATCGTACCGTACAGTCCGTTCGGACGCAAGAAGCTGCGCTCGTTCAGCGGAGGCGGCCAAGGGAAATCCCCAAGCTCGGTGCCCTTGAGTCCTTCGGACTCTCTGCGAACCCAAGCATCCAAGGCCGCTTGATAGTCGTCCTCTTCCTTCTTGGCGGTCTCCGGATCAAGCTGACTGACTTTCTCTTTATATACGTCGATATATACACGCAATTCCGGATCGCTCGCGAGCGCCTCCTCCGGCACCCAGCACGACGCGGACGTGCCGCCCCAGTTGCAGCCGACGATGCCGATCGGCACGTCTAACGCGCCGACGAGCTTTCTCGCGAAGTGGTAGCCTACAGCCGTGAACTGCATCACCGTCTCCGGTGCGCATACCGCCCAAGCCCCCGCATGCTCCTGCCCGTCGTCGTAGGCGACGCGCGGCACTTCGTAATAGCGCACGAGCGGGTAATCGGCCGCGGCTGCTTCCTGCTCCGCGTTCAACGAGTCGGCGAGACGCCACTCCATGTTCGACTGGCCGCCCGCAAGCCACACGTCGCCGACGAGCACGTCGCGGAACGTCAGCTTGTCTTCTCCCGCTTCCACCGTCAATTCGTATGGTCCGCCGGCCTGCATCGCCGGTAGTGTGACCTTCCATTCGCCGCCGCGGACGACAGCCTGCGCGGATGCTTCCCGAAGGCGCACCGTTACCGTGACGCCGTCCGTACCCGTTCCCCATACAGGGATGCCGCGCTCTCTCTGCAACACCATATGATCCGTAAACAATGCGTTCGCTTGCAATTTAGTGGACACGAATATCCCGCCTTTTCTCCAATTTCTAATACGATGGTGTCACAAAACCACTATAGTGTCCACCCTGCAACTTATCCTTTTTGTATGCGATTTAGGCAATAGAAAAGCACGCTGCTAAGCAACGCGCCGTTGTCTACTTCCTGTTACATTCCGATCGCTCTATGTACCGCTTCTAGCACTCGCGTCGAGTGGAACGGCTTCGTGATGAAATCCTTGGCGCCGTTCTGGATCGCTTCGATGATCAGATTGCGCTGGCCGACGGCCGAACACATGACAATGTTCGCCTTCGGGTCGAACTTGCGGATTTGTTTGACCGCCTCCACGCCTTCCATGATGGGCATCGTAATGTCCATCGTTACGACGTCCGGTTTGAAAGCCATATATCTTTCCACGGCTTCTTGGCCGTTGCCGGCCTCGGTCACGACCTCGTGACCGGCGCCGACCAATATATCCTTCAGCATCGCTCGCAAAAAAGCCGCATCGTCAACTATCATTATTTTAGCCATGCCCCGAACCCCCTGACAGACAGAACCGATCGTCTATGTTCATGATTCGATCTTATCCGACAAAGCTGATCAAATTCTGAACAGCCTCGTTCAGCGGCAGATATTGCTCCTATTTACGTTCGTTCCATTGCGTGTACCACGCGGTAATCGGCTCGCTAGGCTCGGCATCGAAGTCTTCTCTGAGCATCTCCGCGAGCTTCGAATATTGCTGGTGCACCTCGCTATGGTTGCCGAGCTTGCCGTACAGCCGCATCAGCCCGAAATAGCTTTCCTCGTTCTCCGGATAACGTTGCTGCATTTGTTGATAGAGCGTCAAGGCGTCGCTGGAGGAGCCGTTCTCTTCCAACCTCGCTGCGTTCTTCAGCGCATAATCGAGCCACAGCGCCCGAAGCCGTTCCCGTTCTCCGTCCGACCACATGTAGTCCTCGGTTTCGAGGTAGTCTCCGCGATAGCTTTGCGTCAATAGACGCGTAACCGTCTTGTCGTCCCCCGCTTCGATCGCATCGCGAATTGCCTTCTCCCATACGATGACGTCAACTTGGGTGCCGCGCAGCTCGACGCGGTATCGGCCTTCCTTGTATTGGAGATTTAACGGAATGCCCATCGTCTTCATCGATTGCCGAATCTGGTAAATCGTCGTGTGCAGATGCGTAATCGACTTGTCCGGATCGGCATCCGGCCATATGCGGTCCAGCAGCTCTTCTTTGCTCGGAGTCTTATCGCCCGAATGAATCAAATAGGCAAGCAGCTCGCGGGCTTTCGCCGTGCGCCAAGTGACGTCGATCGGATTCCCCTGTGCGTCTTGGAAGCTCAAGTGATGGAAGAAGCATACGGTCGGTGCCGACACGCGCGAAGGCTCAGGACGGCTGTCCGCCGGTCTTGTGCGCAGCCGTCGAATCGTCAACTCGAGCCGCTTAAGCTCGATCGGCTTCAGCAGGTAATCGATCGCCGCCAGCTCGAACGCTTCGATCGCGTACTGCTCATAGGCGGTCACGAACACGATCTGCAAGTCCGGCTGCGCCGCTTGCAAGCGCGCCGCCAGCTCCAAGCCGTTCAGCTCGGGCATCTCGATATCGACGAAAGCGACATCCGCATCCAGCTCCTGCTGCTGCGTCAACGCTTGTCTGGGATCCTGATAAGCGCCCGCCACCTGCACGTCGAACCGCTGCAGCAGCCGCGTCATGCTCTCCAATGCTAAATACTCATCGTCGACGACGATCGCTCTCATACGTTGTCCTCCTTCATAACCGGTACCCTGAAGCTAACCTCGGTACCTTCCCCTACCGTACTCTTAATCGTTAAACCCGTCCCGAACGCGTTCCGTAACCGTTGATGCACGTTAATGAGGCCGATGCCTCCCCTATGCGTTCCTGACAACACCGCGTCGATCTTCTCCTGCGGGAAGCCAACGCCGTTATCGCGTATGGAGATCAAGTAACCCCCAGCTTCCTCCGACACCTCGATATGAAGATGTCCTCCCTCGAATCGGGTGAGAATGCCGTGTCGCAAAGCGTTCTCTACGATCGGTTGAATCGTCAGCGGAGGCAAGCTGAAATTCGGATGCTCCGCCAGCATCGTCGTGACGCTCATTCGTCCGCCGAAGCGCGCCTGCTCGATTTGAAGATACGAATGGACGAGCGTCCACTCCTTGCTGAACGGAACGAACCGGTCCAAGTTCCGCAGATCGAAGCTGCTTCGCAAATAGCTGCCGAAGTCGTTCAACAGCTCCCGCGTCCGCTCGGGATCGATCTCGCTTAGGCTGGCGATCGTGTTCAAGGTGTTATAGAGAAAATGAGGCTTGATCTGCGCCTGGATGAGCGCCATCTCCATGTGCAGCTGATCCCGGATCGACTGCTTCATCCGCAGCAGCGTGCGCGTGCGGGCCCTGAACTCGGAATCGTTGATCGGCTGGATCACGTAATCGTTCGCTCCAGCGTTATAGCCGACGAGCAGATCAGCCGGCTGATGCCGCGAAGTGAGGAACAGCACGGGCAGATCGTAGAACGTGTGACGCTCGCGGATTTTGCGGCATAGGTCGTAGCCGGTAAGACGCGGCAGCATGACGTTCAAGACGACCATGTCCCACTCCGTCTCGCGTTCCCATATCCTCAAGCCTTCAAGTCCATCCGTAGCAATCGTAACTTCTAAGCCCTCTTGGATGAGAATGTGCTGCATAATCTGCAGCGACACCGGATCGTTCTCTACGATGAGAACCCGCTGCGACCCCGTCTTGACGCTTTCTGTTTTCTTAGCTGCCTTGCGCTCCGTCGTCGCAGCCGCTTGCTTGCCGGCTTCAACGAACTCATGCGCGTAAGATACGGCGGATTCCATCGAGTCTGCAAGAGGCAGCGTGAACCCGAGCTCAAGCATATGCGGCGACGGCCGATTCAGATCGAACCGTCCGCCGTGCATCTCCGCCAGCTTGCGGCTAATCGCCAGGCCGACGTCCGCATCAAGCGCGGTTTCCCCGACGACGTCCGCGCTGAAGCCGGGTTCGCTCCGGGTGGCCGTCACTTGGACGCGGATGGCATCCTGCCCCGCCGTTCGAGTGGCTTTCACCGTCACGGAGCCTTCGGCGCCGGACTTCACGGCGTGATGGAGCAGATTGAAGAGAAGCTGCATCACGCGCTGATCGTCCGCCTTCGCATAAGGGAGTCCAGGGCTTGTCTGATTGTCGAAGCGGATCTCTCTTCCGCCCGTCATATAACGCATCACTTCGATCGCGCCGTTAATCGTCATCCTGACGTCCACGGCATGAAGGTGGAGCTCGATATTGCCCTCATTAAGCTTAGTCAAGTCCATCATATCGCTAAGCTGCTGCGACATCCGTCTGCCGGTAGCCACCATAAGCTGCAGCCGCTCCGTCTGCATCGGATCCTTCGGCGTTTTCTCTTCGAGCATCAGCTGCGCCAGATTGATCATCGCTTGCAGCGGCGCGCGGATTTCCTGCGACGTATTCGCTAGGAAGTCGTCCTTGAGGCGATCCTTCAATTGCAGTTCCTTGGAAAGCACTTCTACCCTGTCCATGTTCGTGAAAAACCGTCTGGCGATCAGCATCGCCATGCAGAAGATGAACATCAACCGCTCCGCAGGGAGCGCATCGGAACTTTGCAACGTGCCGGTATACTCGAACAATTGCATGAGAGACTCTGCTAGGATGCTTAGCGCCCCGATGATAATATAGATCGAGCCGAAAGCTCCCGCGATTCCCGCGCGAATCAGAATGTACAATCCATAGAAAAAGAGCAACCCCACGAGCCCGATCGCCTGGGCTTCGTACCTTGAATAGAACTGAACTTCCGTGACGACCGTAATCAGCGCAACCGCGCACGCAGCCGCGAGCAATAGCTTCGTTACCCGCGGATGGTCGAATCCCGGGAACATCGCGCGGACAAATAGCAGCGACGAAGAATAGATGCCGATCGAAGAGAGCATCTGCAGCTTCGATTGCCATTCATAGTTCAGCCACGGGAGGAG
>Ga0065721_10004442_pt1 | contig 70631 bp, 72 predicted proteins | sample Mesricmetagenome_FD_59108 | JGI IMG/M metagenome (GOLD analysis project Ga0065721, IMG submission 59108) | Mesophilic microbial community from rice straw/compost enrichment Sample: eDNA_1 v2 (version 2) | ecosystem: Engineered > Solid waste > Grass > Composting > Bioreactor | place: USA: Davis...
CCCCCGCCACTGCATGGCGCTGGCCGAGCTCTCGGCGGCCGCCCAGGCCAGCTTGGCCCGGTCGCGGAACGCCTGGTTGCCCTCGCGATAGACGGCGCGGCGGATTTCCCGGGGGCTCATCCAGCTCTTCAGCACGGGCGTCGGTGCGAGCGCCGCCACGATCCGGTCTCGGTCGGCGTTGGAGAGCCGGAGCCGCTCCGCCAGGCGCAGGGCGCCCGGCTGGTCGGCGGGCAGGAGCGCCGCCAGCCGAAGGACCGCGTCGGCCTCGAACAGCTGGCTGGTCTCGATCTCCACCAGGCCGTCAAGACGCCGAAGGTCGGCCGGCCGGCCGAGGATCACCTCCAGCACTCCGGTCTCGGCCATCAGCCGCAGGGCGTCGCGCGGATCGTCGGCCGCCAGCAGCTTCAGCAGTTCCTTGGAGATGCGCTCCGCCGCCAGGCTGCGGACATTGTCCTTGAGCGCCGCGCAGGCCGCGACCGCCGCAGCGTCGGGCGCGCCCTTGCCGTACCAGGCATGGAAGCGGAAGAACCTGAGGCTCCGCAGATGATCCTCCCGCAGGCGCTGCTCCGGCTCGCCCACGAAGATGATCCTCCCCGCCTTGGCGTCGGCGACGCCGTGGCCGGTGGGATCGAAGATCGAACCGTCCCGCCGGGCGTAGAGCGAATTCAGGGTGAAATCCCGGCGTCCTGCGTCCTCGGCCCAGTCGGTGGTGAAGGCTACGGTGGCTCGGCGCCCGTCCGTGGTGACGTCCCGTCGCAGGGTGGTGATCTCGTATGGCGTGTGGTCGGCCACCGCCGTCACCGTGCCATGCTCGACGCCGGTGGGCACGGCCCGGATGCCCGCCGCCTCCAGAGCCGCCGTCACCTTGTCGGGCGTCAGGACCGTGGCGATGTCCACGTCGTCCACCTTCGCTCCGATCAGGGCGTTGCGCACGCAGCCGCCGACGAAACGGGCGCAGTCCGGCCCGCCGGCCGCCTCCAGCGCATCCATCACGCGGACCGCCGAGGGGGCGGTCATCCAGGCGGGTTGTCCCAGGTTGGCTTGCGGCTCGCTCATCGGTCCTCGTAGCGTCCCGGGGTGACGCGGCCGTCGGGTCCCACCTCGCCCGGCACGTAGGTCTTTCCACGGGTGTCCGTATGGAACAACGCCGTGGCCATCAAGGACAGGCCGAGCAGCAGGCCCGCGATCGCGAACAGCCAGGGCCAGGGCGTCGGTCGCGGCTCCCGGCCATTGCGCGTGGCCCAGGCGCGCCAGACGAACCACAGCAGGAAGGGCGTCGCCATCAGCGCCGCCCGCAGGAGCAGCAGCCTAAGCAAGGGCCGCCCCGTACAGCCGGTCATAGAGCGCCCTCAGAATGCCGGCGGTCGCCCCCCAGATCAGCCGCTCCTGATGGGTCATGGCGTAGAACCGCCGCGTCTGGCCGTCAGGCAGAGTGCGCTCCTGCTCCTGGTAGTTGGACGGGTCCATGAAGAAGCCGAACGGGGTTTCGAAGATGTCGGCCACCTCGGCGGGGTTGGGCTGCAGGGTGAAGCCCGGCCGCACAAAGCCCACCACCGGGATCACGAGAAAGCCGGTGCCGGTGCGGTAGGGGGTCGACAGGCCCGCCAGGGAGACGAAGCGGTGCTCAAGGCCGATCTCCTCGTGGGCCTCGCGCAGGGCGGTCTCCCAGGCGGTTTCGCCGGGGTCCTGCCGGCCGCCCGGAAAGGCCACCTGTCCGGTGTGTCGTCGCAGGGTGTCGGACCGACGGGTGAGCAGGACGTTGTAGCCCGCCTCGCGCTCCACAAGCCCGATCAGCACGGCAGCCGGGGTCAGCACCTGATCGGCCGGCGGCCCCCAGCCCTGAGCTGCGGGCGTCAGGTCATAGTCCGACCGAGTGCGCGCTCCAGTCACCGCCCCGCCGTCGTGCAGCGGATCCAGGTGTTCGGCGATCCACGCCTTGAGGTCGCGGGGCTGGGCGAGTTCGCTCACGCGCCGCCCTCCGCCGGAGCCAGGGGGAACCAGACGCCATTGGAGACCAGGCCCAGTTGGCCGTCACGCTCCTCGGCCCAGTCCGCCAGCTCATAGAAGACCGGGCGGGCGATCAGCGCCTCTAGCCCGCCGCGGACGTGCACATAGGGCCTGGGCTCGCCGCCTTCGCCCTCCGCCACGCGGATGGGATGGTCAGGACCCGCCTCGACCTCGTCGCCCACATTGGTGGTGAAGCGCAGCCGATCGCCCACCCGGTCGACGCGGACGGCTACGAAGGGCGCATCCTCCACGGTGATCTTCAGCTTCTCCACCGGAGTCACCAGCCAGATCCCGTCGGCATCCTTGCGCAGGATGGTGGAGAACAGGCGAACCAGCGCCTCCCGCTGGATGACGCCGCCCTCGTGCACCCACGACCCGTCCTTGCGGATGACGATGTCGATCTCGCCCGAGCGCTCGGGATTCCAGAGATGCACGGGCGGAAGGCCGCGCCTGGGCTGGGCGGCTTCGGCCAGATCGTCGAGGGTGGGCTTGGCGGTCACGCCTGCAAGGTAGGGGCGGCGGGGAGTCGCCTCAACCATCCGGCGCTGATGGCTCCGCCGCCTAGCGCGGCCGGACGTCCCCGCTCAGCGTCACATCGCGGAACGGCAGCATCAGCACCCGGCGCTGGTCCACCGGCCCCGGCATGATCGCGGCGGGGGCGTTCACGAAGCCGAAACGCTGGAAATAGGGCGGGTCACCGACCAGCAGCACCGCCGCCTCGCCCGCCGCTTCGGCCGCGGCGCAGGCTTGCCCCACCAGCTTGCCCCCGACGCCAGTGCTCTGGAGGCCCGGCTCCACCGCCAGGGGCCCCAGGAACACCACCGGCGTCTCGCCGACGTTCACGCGCCACATCCGCACCACGCCGGCCAGCTTGCCGTCCATCCAGGCGCAGAAGGACATCTCCGGGGCGAAGTTGGCGAACTCTCGCACCCGCTCCGACGACTTGGCGAAGCGGCCCGGCCCGAAGGCGCGGTCCAGCAGCGCCTCGATCAGGGCGGCGTCCTCGGCGGTTTCATGGACGAGGGAGAGCGTCTCAGGGGACGCGCGGCATTCGACGGACATGGGCGACTTCAAGATGCGGACGAAAGGGACGTCGGACGACAGCCGGACCTCGAAACTGAAGCCTGCCATCGGGGTCGGGGCGCTCAGGCGCGCGGACGTCGTCGCATCTTGGGGCCCTCCTGGGCCGTCATCAGGAAGCGCGCACATAGGCCGGGCGCTCTGGCCCGTCAACGCCGTTGCACCCCTCCGCGACGCAGGGCACGTTGCCGCGTCCAGATGTCCGACGCTGAAGACGACGACCACGAAGTCCCCTCCGCGCGCGCGCTCCTGAAGGAGCGCGACTATCTGTCGTTCTGGGGCTCCCGCTGGACGGGCAGCTTCGCCAGCCAAATCCAGTCGGTGGCCATGGGCTGGCACATGTACATCCTGGCCCGGGAGACGCGCTCGGTAGAGGAGAGCGCCTTTCTCGTGGGGATGATTGGCCTCGCCGCCTTCATTCCAGTCTTCCTGCTCACCCTGCCCGCCGGCGAAGCCGCCGACCGCTACGACCGCAAGAAGGTCCTGCTGCTCTGCCTCACCGGCGAGATCACGAGCGTCCTCACCCTGGCCATCGCCACCGTGAACGGGTGGGCGAGCCCGGGCCTGCTGCTGGGGATCGCCTGCCTGTTCGGCGCCAGCCGCGCCTTCTTCGCCCCCGCCAACACCGCCCTCGGCCCCATGTTGGTGCCGCGCAAACTGCTGCCCCGGGCCATCGCCTGGAATTCCCTCGCCTGGCAGACCGCGGCCATCGCCGGTCCTGCGGTGGGCGGCCTGTTGCTGACGCGCTCGCCGCAGACGGCCTACTTCACCACCTTCGCCCTCTATGTTCTGGCTGGGATCTTCGTCTTCTCGATCCGCAAGAACGCCAAGCCCGAAGTGAATCCCGGTTCGCGCTGGCAGCTGATGAAGGAAGGGCTGGCCTACGTCTGGCGGCAGAAGATCGTCTTCGGCGCCATTAGCCTCGACCTGTTCGCCGTGCTGCTGGGCGGGGCCACCGCGCTCCTGCCGGTGTTCGCCCGGGACGTGCTGCACGTGGGTTCGGAGGGCTTCGGCATCCTGCGCGCCGGTCCGGCCATCGGCGCGACGCTGGTGGCCCTGTACCTCGCCGCCAACCCGATCCGCCGCAAGGCCGGCCTGTTCATGTTCGCCGGCGTCGCCGTCTTCGGCCTCTCGACCCTCGTCTTCGGCCTCTCCAAGTCGCTGTGGCTCTCCGTGGCCGCCCTGGCGGTCCTGGGCGGAGCCGACATGCTGAGCGTCTATGTCCGCCAGACCCTGGTGCAGCTCGTCACCCCCGACGCCATGCGCGGCCGGGTGGCGGCGGTCTCCTCCGTCTTCATTGGGGCGTCCAATGAACTGGGCGAGTTCGAGAGCGGCATCGTCGCCCGCCTGCTGGGCCCTGTGGGCGCGGCGGTGTTCGGCGGTACGGGCGCGCTCGTGGTCACTGGCCTGTGGGCCAAGCTATTCCCTGACCTGCGCCGCGCCGATCGGCTGGAATAACAGCATCCACATACCAAAGGATGCTGTGAGGCCGCCCTCACGAAGCCTACATCAGGCTTGTCGCCAAGGCCCCGGCTCCTGTGTTCCCCTGCCCCAGTGGAGCCGGCGGCATGAGGCCCGGCGCGTTCTCCCCCCGATGCTCGCCGGGTTGGCCGACCCGGGAAGCTCCCCGCTTCCCGGGTCCTGGCGCACCCTACGAAGCCGCCAGGGCGTGCAAGGCTTGGCCGTCCAGGCGGCGGACCGTCCATTCGGTCATCGCCGCCGCACCCAGGCTGTCATAGAAGGCGATGGACGGGGCGTTCCAGTTCAGCACCGACCACTCAAGCCGTCCCAGGTCCGCCTCGACGCAACGCTGGGCCAGCCGCCGCAGCAGCGCCTTGCCGGCGCCGAGCCCTCGAGCTTCCGGCAGGACGAAGAGATCCTCCACATAAATCCCCGCCCGGCCCCGGAAGGTCGAATAGTTGTAGAACCACAGGCAGAAGCCCACGGGCCGACCGTCCAGTTCGGCGATCTCGGCGAAGGCGCGCGGATTTTCCCCGAACAGGTCCCGCCGGATGTCGGCCTCGGTGGCCTCCACCTCGTGCGCCAGCCGCTCGTACTCGGCCAGTTCCCGGATGAAGTGCAGGATCAGCGGCGCGTCGGCGACGGTGGCGACGCGGATGATCAGCTGGCTCATGCCGGCGTCTTTCCGCGGGTCCTGGAGAAGTCCGGCGGCCGCTTCTCGGCAAAGGCGGCGAAGGCTTCAGCCGCGTCGGCGCTCTTGAGCTGGGCGGCGAACAGCCGGCCCTCTTCCTTGTAGCGGTCGCGCACGGGCTCGGCCGGGCGCCGCATCAGCGCCTTGGTCGCCTCCACTGAACTCGCCGCCCGGGCCGCCACGGCCTCGGCCGCCTGCCGGGCGCGGGCGCGGAGTTCGCCCGGCGCCACCACCGCATTGGCCAGGCCCCAGGACTCGGCCTTGCGCGCGTCCACCGCCTCGCCCAAGACGAACATCGCGAACGCCCGGGCGTGCCCGATCCGGGCCGGCAGCAGCATCGAGGACGCGGCCTCCGGCACCAGGGCGAGGTTCACGAACGGAGTGGTGAGCAGTGCGTCCTCGGCCAGATAGACCAGGTCGCAGTGCAGCAGCATGGTCACGCCCACGCCCACGGCGCGGCCGTTCACCGCCGCCACGATAGGGGTCTTGGCGCGCTCCAGGGTGTTCAGCAGCGGGTTGCCCTTCTCCCGGGCCGCGTCCGCCGCCGGGTCGCCGCGGTTCACCGCGGCGAAGTCGGCCAAGTCGTTGCCGGCGGTGAACATGTCGCCGTTGGCCTGGATCACGACACAGCGGATGTCCGGGTCGGCGTCGGCGGCGTCGATGCCGTCTGCCAGGGCCTGGTACATCGCCCGCGTGAGGGCGTTCTTCTTTTCCGGCCTGTTCAGGGTCAGCGTCAGGACGCCGCCCGAGATCTCGGACAGGACATGGGAGGTCATGCAGGCTCCGGTTTTCTGCGAGAGGGCAAGCTTAGGCGGTGGCGCGGTACCAGTCGATCCCGTCCGCGTCCGTCTCGCGCACGGCGAGGCCACGCTTCCGAAGGCAGTTCAGGTGCGCCAGGCTCTCGCCGGTGGCCAGGCCCAGCAGTTCCGGCCCGATGTGGCGGCGGAACAGCACATGGAAAACGTCCACCACCCGCCGGGGCTGGGCCAGTTCGCGGGCGAGCCGGCCCAGGCTCCGCTCATGACCGGCCACCAGATGATCCAGCCGGGCATGGAGCCCGTAGAAGGGCTCGTTGTGCGCCGGCAGCACCAGCACCTCGTCGGGAACCCGTGCGCGGATGCCCTCAAGGGAGGTCAGCCAGTCGGTGAGCGGATCGGCCTCGGGCTCGGTGGGGAAGACCGAAACATTGGACGAGATCTTGGGCAGCACCTGGTCGCCCGAAATCATCAGCTTCAGGTCCGGACACCACAGCGAGGCGTGTTCGGGGCTGTGGCCTGATCCCACCACCACCTCCCAGTCGTGGTCCCCGATACGGAGGCGCTCGCCATCGGACAGGCGCCGGAAGCTGTCGGGCAGCACATGCAGGCCCCGCCCGAAGCCCCCGAACCTGGCCTTGTACCGGTCGATGGCCTCCTCGTCCCAGCCGCAGGCCCGGTAGAAGCGCACAGCCACCTCCGGCGCCTCGCGCCCGGTATCCAGGGCCAGCGAACGGCAGGTCACGAACTCAAGCCGCGTGATCCAGAGCTGGCAGCCGAACTTGCGGGTCAGCCAGCCCGCCATGCCGATGTGGTCGGGGTGCATGTGCGTGACGAACACGCGCGTCACCGGCAGCCCCTCCAGTGGACCTTCGAACGCCGCGCGCCAGGCGTCGCGGGTGGGAAGGCCGGCGATGCCGGTGTCCACGATCGCCCAGCCCTGGCCCTCGCGGATCGCCCAGACATTGATCGCCCCCAGCGGCCCGGCCAGCGGCATGCGCAGCCACTTCACCCCCGGCGCCACGTCCACCGCCTCGCCAGACGCCGGCGACGCCTCAAACGGATAGGTCAGCTTCGGCCGGGCCAGCTCCGTTGCCGTCTGTTCGATCCCGTCGCGCACACCCGAACTCCTGCCTCGCCGCCAGCCTCCGGCGCCTTCCCCATGGGACGGCAACGTCCCTACCCCTCACGCCGCGCCCTTAAGCCTGCTCTGTCATCCAGATGCGGAGGGCGCGCAGGAACGGAAGGGCCTCGCGGAACTCCTTCTGGGTGAAGGCCTCGCGTAGCTTCGCCATCCGCGGTCGGATGGCGGCCATGGACCGGGCGTAGGCCTCCCGCCCTGCAGCGGTCAACCGCACATGCTTCTTGCGCCGGTCCGCCTCGCACGGCTCCACCGTCACCATACCGGTGGCTTCCAGGCGCTGGAGGGTGTTGGTGATCGCGCCCGGGGTCATCTGCAGGGCGGCGGCGATCTGCACGGGCGTGAGCTGTCCGCCCCGCCGCATGATCAGGTTCAGCACCTCGAACTGGGGGTAGCTCAGCCCTACCGGCAGGCAGCGGCCGATGACCCTCCGCACCCCGTGCTCGATCATGCTGATCTCGTCGAACACCTGGACTTCGGGATGTTCCTCGCTCGCCGCCGCCATGGCCTGCCTCCCCCTCAAGGACAGGAACGAACCTCTACCATTCGACGCCGAACAATGTGTTTCGAGATTGAAGCGCCGCGTTCGCTGAAACGGCGGCGGCGACGAAACATGGCGAAAAGCAAATGTTGATCACAATGGGCCGCCATGCGTTCGGGCCATCGATGGATGGATGTCCAACGTGCGCCCCGTCGTACTCTTCTGCGCCGCCCTGACCCGCGACGGCGTGGCCCGCAACACGGTCAACCTGGCCAACGCCCTGGCGGGCGGCGGCACGCCCGTGGAGGTGGTCTGCCTGACTGACGGCCCCCTGGCCGAACAGCTCGATGGGCCGGTCCTGATCCACCTGGGCCGCACGAAAGGGCCCCGAGCCCTCGCCCTGGCCCTGGCGGTCCCCCGCCTCGCCCGGCATCTCGCCCACACGCAGCCACGCGCGGTGGTCTCCATGGGCAATCACGCTCACCTCGCGGTCTGGGCGGCCCTGCGCGGCCTTCCTGAGCTGCCCCGGCTCTATCGGATCAGCAACGACCCGCATCATCCCGGCGAGATGGTCCTTCAGCGAGCGCTGCGGGATGCAGGGCTGCGCCTGATCGCCGCCGACGCCACCCGCCTGGTCTCGGTCTCCGCGGCCGCGGCGCAGCGGCCGGTGTTCGCCGCCGCCCGCGCCGCCGGCCGGATCGAAGTGATCTCCAACGGCGTCGACGCCGACGCCGTGCGCGCCCGCGCCGCCGCGCCCTGCGATCATCCCTGGATCGCGGACGGCCGGCCGTTCCTCGTGGCCGTGGGGCGGCTGCACCGGCAGAAGAACTGCGAAGCCCTGATCGAAGCCTTGGCGGTCCTGCGCGGCCATGACCGCCGCGACCTGCGGCTGCTGATCCTGGGGGCGGGCAGGCCGGCCATGCGCCGGCGGCTCGAGGCCCTGGCGCGCCGTCTCGGCCTCGCCCACGCCGTGCGGCTGGAGGGCGAAGTGGCCAACCCGTTTCCGCTGATGGCCGCCGCCAGCGCCTATGTCCTGCCCTCGCGCTGGGAAGGGTCGTCCAACAGCCTGCTGGAGGCCCTGGCCTGTGGCGCCCCCGTGGTGGCCGCGGTCACCGCGGGCAGCGCGCCCGAGGTCCTGGGACATGGTCGCTATGGCCGTCTTGCGCAGCCCGAACCGCGCGCCCTGGCCTGCGCCATCGCCGCCCAGCTCGACCCGGCCACGCGCATCACCCCCGGGGATCGGGTCGCGGCCTACGACCTGTCCGCCGCCCTCGAGCGCATGCGTCGGCTCGTGCTGACCACCCCGCCGGCGCATGACGAAATCCAAATCCAGACCGAACACGCCCGCCATCCCGCGCCGGTATGACCAAGCCTCATCAGCGGGGCGGGGCGCATCCCATACGGAGTCATCGAGTGAAAACCACCAGAACCCTGCTTCTTGCTGCGGCGACCGCCGCCATCGCGCTGCCCGGCTTCGCCCAAGCGCCTCAGGGCGGACCGCAGGGCGCTCCTCCGCGTCCTCCCGCCTCCTCCGCCGCCCGGCCGCATGTGAGCCTCGCCCAGGCCGTGGCCACCGCCGAACAGGCCGTGGGCGGCCGCGCCTTCGACGCCGAGCTCGACCGTGAGAAGGGCGTCCTCGTCTATGAGATCGATCTCGTGAAGGACGGTCGTGCGGTGGAGGTCCAGGTCGACGCGACCACCGGCAAGATCATCAGCCGGCGTCAACCGGCCGGCGTGCGCCTCCCGTTCACCAGTGAACACCTGAAGGTCGCCCAGTCCGCGCCCCGCACCCTGAGCCAGACGATCACCCTGGTGGAGAACGCCACCAAGGGCCGGGTCTCGGAGATCTCTCTGGAGCGCAAGGGCGGCCGGTACTACTACGAGGCTGAGCTCGCCGGGGCCCAGGACCGCGAGGTGCGCGTCGATGTGCGCACCGGCGCGATCACCCCGGTGATCGACGACTAGGGGCCGCGCGGAGTTCCGCATGCATGTGCTGGTCGTGGAGGACGACGCCCGCGTCGCCGACCACGTGGTCAAGGGCCTGAGGGCCGAAGGCTGGCTGGTCGACCACGTGGCGGACGGGCGGGAAGCCCTCTTTCGCGTGGCGGCCGAAACCTATGACGTCATCGTCCTCGACCGCATGCTGCCGAACGTCGACGGGCTGAAGATCCTTCAGACCATGCGCGCGTCGGGGGATTCCACGCCGGTGCTGATCCTGTCGGCCCTGGGCGACGTGGACAATCGCGTGAAGGGCCTGAGGGCGGGCGGCGACGACTATCTCACCAAGCCGTTCGCCTTCTCCGAGCTGCTGGCCCGGGTGGAGGCGCTCAGCCGCCGGAAGGCGCCGGTGCAGGAAACCACCTCCCTGTCCCTGGCCGATCTGGAGATGAACCTCATCACCCGGACGGTCACCCGGGCCGGCCGGCCCATCGATCTGACGGTCCGCGAGTTCGGCCTCCTGGAATATCTGCTGCGCAATGCGGGGCGGGTGGTCAGCCGCAGCATGCTGCTGGAGGCCGTCTGGGACTACAACTTCGATCCCCAGACCAACATCATCGACCAGCATGTCAGCCGCCTGCGCCAGAAGATCGACAAGGACTTCGAGGTCCCACTGATCCACACGGTCCGCGGCATGGGCTACAGCCTGCACACATGACGCGGCTCCGCCCCCGCGTCGCCCGGGTTTCCCTGCGCAGCTTCACCCTGCGCCTGACCCTGGTCTACATGGCCCTGTTCTATGGCTCGATCGGTCTGATGCTGGGCGTCAGCTATGTGGGCGGGGTGGCGCGGCCGCTGCAGGCCGTGGAACAGCAGATCCGGACCGACAGCGACCGTCTCGCCGGCATCTATCGCACGCAGGGGCGCGACGCCCTCATCCGCGCCCTCGATCAGCGCAGCCGCGTCTTCACCGGTCGGCTTCCCTACCATGTGCTCATCGCCCCGGACGGCGCCGTGGTGTCGGCCAATCTTCTGGACTGGCCGCGCGTAAAGGGGCCCGAGTGGGTGCGCTATGAATTCGGCACCTACGCCACGGGTGCCGAGGAGGAGCACGAGGCGGTCGTCCGCGACCTCGTCCTGCCGGACGGCTATCGCCTGCTGGTGGGGCTCGACACTGAGGACCTCGACGAGCGCGAGGACCTGATCATGGAAGCCCTCTCCTGGGGCGCCGGGATGACCCTGGCGCTCGGGGTGATAGGCGGCTTGGTCATGACCTTTGCGGTGGCCCAGCGGCTGGAAGCCATCAACCGCGCCGCCCGGGCGGTGATCGCCGGCGACCTGTCGGGGCGCGTGGCGCTGCGCGGATCGGGCGACGACTTCGACCAGCTGGCCGCCACCCTCAACGAGATGCTGGCCCGCATCGAACGGCTGGTGGCCTCCATCAGCCGCGTCTCCGACAGCATCGCCCACGAGCTGCGCACACCGCTTACGCGCCTGCGCGCCGAGCTGGAGGAGCTGGCCACAGGCGCGGGCGAGGAGCCCCCGGAACAGATCCAGGCCCGGGCCGCCGCCGCCCTGGACGAGGCCGCCCGGCTGCAGTCGATGTTCGAGGCCCTGTTGCGCATCGCCCGGCTGCAGAGCGGCCAACAGACCCGCCGGGCCCCGGTGGACCTCTCCACCCTTCTGGCGGACGCCGCCGAGCTGCACCGGCCCGCGGCCGAGGACCGCCACCAGATTCTGGAGGAGGAATCGCCGCCCGACCTGTCGGTCATGGGCGACCGCGACCTGATCTTCCAGATGGTCTCAAACCTGCTCGACAACGCCATCAAGTTCGCGCCGGAGGGCGGTCGCGTGGCGGTCGCCGGCCGCACAGCCCCAGGCGCTGTGGAGATCGTGGTGACGGACAATGGCCCCGGCGTGCCGCCCGAGGCGCGCGAGCGCGTCTTCGAACGCTTCTGGCGGGGCGACGCGCCCGACGACAGCCGCGCGGCCCCCCCCGGCTTCGGCCTCGGCCTCAGCCTCGTGGCTGCGGCCGCCGAGGCCCACGGCGCCGCCATCACCCTGGATGACGCCGCCCCCGGCCTCAAGGTCACGGTCCGGTTCCCGGTTTAGCAGCCAAGCCTGCCAGCATCCGCCCGTGCGCACTGGCAGCTCTCCGCGGCCTATCTGGCCGAGAGGCCGGCCTAGGCGGCCTTGGCGCTGGCGATCCAGCGGCCCACCCGCGCCTCAAGCACGTTCAGCGGCAGGGAGCCGGCGCCGAGCACGGTCTCGTGGAAGGCCTTCAGATCAAACCGCGGGCCAAGCTCCCGCTTGGCCATCTCACGCAGCTCAAGAATCCTGACCATGCCGACCTTGTACGAGGTCGCCTGGCCCGGATTAACGAAGTAGCGGCGGATTTCGGAGCGGATCTTGCCCATCGGCTGGGGCGAGTTCGCGCTGTAGAACTCCAGCGCCTGCTCCTCGCTCCAGCCCTTGGCGTGAATGCCGGTGTCCACCACCAGCCGGATCGCTCGCCAGATCTCCCGGCCCAGGCGGCCGAAGTCGCTATACGGGTCGGTGTAGAACCCGGCTTCCTTGGCCAGCTGTTCCACATAGAGGCCCCAGCCCTCGATATAGGCGCCATAGCCGTACTGGCCGCGGAACTTCGGCGTCCCGGTCATCTCCTGAGCCAGCATGATCTGCATGTGATGGCCCGGCCAGCCCTCGTGGTAGCAGGTGCCCTCGATCTCGTAGATCGGCGTCGCCCGCACGTCGGCGAGGTGGACATAGAAGATCCCCGGACGCGAACCGTCCGGAGCGCCCGAGTAGTAGTGGGCCGCGCCGCCCGGCTCCTCGCGGAAGCTCTCCACCCGCTTGACCACCAGCGGCGTCTTCGGAATGCGCGCGAAGTAGCGCGGCAGGGCGGCATACATCCCGGCCAGATAGTCGTCGGCGATCTTCAGGTAGCGTGCGCGGCCGGCGTCGTCGTCCGAGACGTAGAACCGGTCGTCGGTCCGCATGAAGACGAAGAATTCTTCCAGCGCGCCCGTAAAGCCGATCCGGGCCTTCAGCGCCTCCATCTCGCCGCGGATGCGCTTCACCTCGGCCAGACCCAGCTCGTGGATCTGTTCGGCCGTCATGCTGGTGGTGGTCTGAAGGCGCAGCATGGCCTCGTAGAAGGCCGCGCCGTCGGGGAGCGCGCCCGCGCCCCGGGCGTCCGGGGTGGTGTTGGCGACGTCCGCGGCGAGCCAGGCCGCCAGCCGCTCGTAGGCGGGCTTCATCCCGCTCGTCATGGCCTCGGCGAGCGCCCGGGTCAGGCGCTCGCTCTCGGCCTGCGACAGCTTCAGGCCGGCGATCTTGGCCTTGCCGTCGGCGAACAGGGCCGAGTCCGGGCCGGCGTCGAACGGCGCGCCGGCCGTGAGACGCGTTACCTCCTGGGCGGACTGCTCGTACGAGAACCGCGGCATCCGCACGCCCGTCGCGGCCGCGGCCTTGGCGCGCTCCAACTGGACATCCAGGGCCGGGCCGATCTGCGAGACCCGGCGGATGTAGGCCTCCATGTCGGCCGGCGTGTCCACGCGGTGCTGGTTGATCATGAAGTTCGGCAGGCGCGTGTGATAGCCGCCACGGGCGAAGGTGTAGCCGTGACCGCGCCAGCGGTAGGCCTCCTCCGCCCGCTCCAGCTCCAGGGCCCACATGTCGAACGAGACCCGGGCGTCGTCCGACAGCCTGGCGGGATCGAACCGGCGCTTCATCTCGGCGACGCTGCGCCGGCGCCATTCCAGACGCTTCAGCTCGGCCGCCTCGCTGCCGTCGGTGAGCTGATCATACTGATCCTTGCGCCCCTGGGCGGTGAGCTCCATGGGGTCCATGGCCAGCTCGGCCTCGTACTGGGCGTCGAGGTAGGCGGTGAGTTCGCGGTCGAGACCGGTTTGGGCCGCCGCCGGAACCGGCCGCAGCATTGTGGAGCCCAGCAGCGCCCCGCCCACGGAAAGTCCGAAATCACGCCGGGAAAGCTGCATGCTCATCTCCTGTATCGCTCAGACTCAGTCGGCGCCCGCCAAGGTCTCCGCCAGGCCCTGCCGCGCCAGTTCATCAGCCCGCTCGTTCAGCTCGTGACCGGCGTGGCCCTTCACCCAGCGCCAGTCCACATGATGCCGGGACCGGGCCGCGTCCAACCGTTTCCAGAGGTCGTCGTTCTTCACGGGTTTCTTGTCGGCCGTCAGCCAGCCGCGCTTCTTCCAGCCATGAATCCATTCGTGGATGCCCTGCTGGACGTATTTGCTGTCCGTGTGCAGCTCGACCCGGCAGGGCTTCTTCAGCGCCTCCAGGGCCTGGATCGCCGCCATCAGCTCCATGCGGTTGTTGGTGGTGGCGAGTTCGCCGCCCCAGATCTCCTTGCGGTGATCCCCCGACAGAAGGATGGCGCCCCACCCGCCCGGGCCCGGGTTTCCTGAGCAGGCGCCGTCCGTGTAGATCACCACCTGAGGGGTCATGCCGCGCGGCCGAACAGCACCAGGTCGGGCGATGCGCGATGCACCGCCAGCTTGCGCTCGTACTCCAGGGGATCCTTCGGCTTCACCAGCGCCCCGGCCGGCGTCGCCCCCCAGTCGTGCAGCCGGGTCAGGAAGAAGCGCATGGCCGCCCCGTGGGCCAGGATCGGCAGGGCGTCACGCTCGGCGGCGCTTAAGGGACGCTTCTGCTCGTAACCGGCCACGAAGGCCCGAGCGGCGGTGATGTTGAAGCTGCCGTCCGGCTCGAAGCACCAGGCGTTCAGGGCGATGGCGATGTCGTAGGCGAGCGCCCCGTCGCAGGCGAAGTAGAAGTCGATGGCGCCGGCGAAGTCCGAACCGCGGAAGAAGACGTTGTCGGGGAAATAGTCCGCGTGGATCACGCCCTCGGGCAGGTCCTCGGGCCAATGGTCGGCGAGGTGGGCGAGATCGGCCTCGATCATCGTCGCCAGCCCGGGCTTCAGCCCCTCGGCCGCGCCCTTCAGACCCTCGAACATGCCGGCCCAGGCAGCCTGGCCCAGGTCGTTCGCCCGGCTCATCGGAAAGCCCTGGGCGGCGAGGTGGAGTTCGGCCAGGCCCCGCCCAGCCTCACGGCAGTGCGCCACCGTCGGCCGCCGCACGGACAGGCCCGTCAGGAACGAGACAATGGCGCAGGGCTTGCCCCGCACCCGCTTGAGCAGCTGGCCGTCCCGGGCGGCGATCGGCGTGGCGCTGGGAAAGCCATGCTCGGCCAGCCAGCGCATCAGGCCCAGGAAGAATGGCAGTTCCTCCGGCCGCACCCGCTTCTCGTAGATGGTCAGGAAGTAGCGGCCGCTCTCTGTCTCGAGCAGGAAGTTGGAATTCTCCACCCCCTCGGCCACGCCCTTGAACGACAGCGCCTCCCCCAGATCGTACTGGGCGAGCAGCTCGGCGAGTTCAGCGTCGGTGATGTCGGTGTAGACCGCCATGGCGCCCGCATGAGGCACGTCGCGAGGCGGGTCAAGCGCGACTCGCGCCGCCCGCCGATGAAGGACCGGCTTGGCGCTAGCCGGCCGCCAGGGCGCGGGGGAGCTTGAAGGTGACGGTTTCCCGGGCGACCTCGGCCTCCTCGAGGGTCACCTCGAAGCGCTCGGACAGCCGGGCCAGCAATCCCTGCACCAGCACCTCGGGCGCCGAGGCGCCGGCGGTGACGCCCACGACCTTCGCCCCGTCGAGCCAGGCGAAGTCGAGGCCGCCGGCGTCGTCGATGAGATAGGCTGCCGCCCCCGCCCGGCGCCCGACCTCGGCCAGCCGGACCGAATTCGAGGAATTGGCGCTCCCCAGCACGAGCAGAACCTCGGCGCGGGTCGCGATGGCCTTCACCGCCTCCTGGCGGTTGGTGGTGGCGTAGCAGATGTCTTCCTTGTGGGGCGCGGCGATGGCCGGGAAGCGGGCCCGCAGGGCCTCCACGATCTCGGCGGTATCGTCCACCGACAGGGTGGTCTGGGTGACGAAAGCCACATTGGCCGGGTCCTTTGGCGTGAAGGCGGCCACGTCCTCGACGGTCTCGATCAGCTGCACCGCCCCTTCCGGCAGTTGGCCCATGGTGCCCACCACCTCAGGGTGTCCAGCGTGACCGATGAGTACGATCTCGCGACCGGCGTCATAGTGCCGCTGGGCCTCCACATGCACCTTGGAAACCAGCGGGCAGGTGGCGTCGAGGTAGAGCATGTTCCGCGCCTTGGCCGCGGCCGGGACCGCCTTGGGCACCCCGTGCGCCGAGAACACCACCGGCCGATCCTCGGGGCAATGGTCCAGCTCCTCAACGAACACCGCGCCCAGCGCCTTGAGCCGGTCGACCACATGGCGATTGTGGACGATCTCGTGGCGCACATAGACCGGCGCGCCATAGGTCTCGATGGCCCGCTCGACAATTTGGATCGCCCGGTCGACGCCGGCGCAGAAGCCGCGGGGGCTGGCCAGAAGGACGGTAAGCGGGGGGCGCGTCGACATGGCCGGGAACTTAGGGCCAAGGATGCGTCGGCGCCACCCGACCTTGCGTCGCTAGAAAAGACCGGCTCGCTGGGCGATCACGACCGCGGCGATGATCAGGATCAGCGCCTGGATGATCATGCCGAACGGCGAGGGCAGCGGCAGCTTCTGCACCGCCCAGGCGATCAGGGCGGCGACAATCAGGACGATAAGCGCGAAGACGAGGATCGACATGCGGGGCTCTCCTTGGGGACCGGCGCGGCCGGCGCCGCTTGCACAGCGCATGGTGGAGCTTTGCGTTCCACGGCCGCCGGAGCGGGCTGCGCCCGAGCCGCGTTGCCGCCGCAATCGTGAGGCTGTAACTAGGCCCGGACTGCGCGGACGTCTCCGCGCCCCTCTGACTTCCGAGACGCTCCCATGCGCCGCAATCTGTTCGCCGTCGCCCTTCTCGCGGCCGCCATCGCCGTCCCGCAGGCCGCCGACGCCCAGTCGCGTCGTCAGGACCAGCAACAGCAGGAGGACGACGCGGCCAAGCGCCGGAAGCGCGAGGCCGAGTGGGGCAACCGTCAGGCGCCCCTGCCGGCGCTGCGCAACGCCGGGCCCTGCCCCTTCGTGAAGACGCTGTACGACGCCGCCCGCTACGTCGAGTTCAAGGACGGCCGCGAGGCTTCGGCCAATGTCGGCTTCACCGGCGAGATTCAGGGCATTTCCGCGGGCTGCCAGTACAAGGACGACGATCCCATCGAAGTGGCGATGGAAATCCTCTTCGAACTGGGCCGCGGGCCTCAGGCCGAGGGCCGTTCCAAGACCTACCGCTACTGGGTGGCGGTCACCGACCGCAACCGCTCGGTCCTCGAAAAGCAGACCTTCGACCTGCCGGTGACCTTCAAGGAAGGCGAAGACCGCACCTATGTGCGGCAGAACCTCAACCGCATCGTCATCCCTCGCGCCGAGATGACCACCTCGGGCTCCAACTTCGAAATCCTGGTGGGTTTCGAGGTGACGCCGCAGATGGCCGCCTTCAATCGTGAGGGCAAGCGCTTCCGCCTGAACGCCGGCGCCCAGACCGCCGCTTCCGACACCGCCGGTAACACCCAGCCTCAATGAGCGATCTCAAATCCGCCCTGGGCGAAGCGGTCGAGGCCGCCTTCGCCGCTGAAGGCGTTCCTGCTGAACTGGCCCGCGTCACCGCCTCCGACCGGCCCGACCTCGCCGACTTCCAGTCGAATGGGGCTCTGGTCGCCGCCAAGCGCGTGGGCCGCAATCCACGCGAGATCGCCACGGCGGTCGCCGAGCGCCTGAAGGGTGATCCGCGGCTGGCCTCGGTGGACATCGCTGGCCCCGGCTTCCTGAACCTCAAGGTCGCCGACGCGGCCCTCGCCGCCCGCGCGGACGAGATCGCCGCCGACGAGCGCGCAGGCGTCGAGCGCCTCGCCAACCCGCGCCGGGTGATCGTGGACTACGGCGGCCCCAACGTGGCCAAGCCCATGCACGTGGGCCACCTGCGCGCCTCGATCATCGGCGAGAGCATCAAGCGCCTCTACCGCTTCCGCGGCGACGAGGTGATCGGCGACGCCCACTTCGGCGACTGGGGCTACCAGATGGGCCTGCTGATCGGCGCCGTCTGCGACGAGAACTCGGACATCGCCGCCCTGGTCGAGAGCCTTACCGACAAGGACGCGCCGATCCCCGAGGCCTTCCAGCGGATCACCCTGGCCGACCTCGACCGCCTCTATCCGCAGGCCGCGGCCCGCGGGAAGGAGGACCCGGCCTATCGCGACCGGGCCCGCAAGCTCACCGCCGACCTCCAGGCCATGAAGCCCGGCGCCTACGTCCTGTGGCGCCAGTTCCGGGCCGTGACCCAGGTGGCCCTGGAGCGCGACTTCCACGCCCTCGGCGTCGACTTCGACTGGTGGAAGGGCGAGAGCGACGCCGACCCGCTGATTCCCGAGATGGTCGCCGACCTGGAGGCCAAGGGCCTGCTGGTGGACGACCAGGGCGCCCGCATCGTCCGGGTCGCCCGCGAGGACGACAAGCGCGAGCTGCCGCCGCTGCTGGTGGTCTCGTCCGAAGGCTCGGCGATGTACGGCACTACCGACCTCGCTACCATCGTGGACCGTCGCCGCGAGTTCGATCCCGAGCTGATCATCTACTGCGTGGACCAGCGCCAGGCCGACCATTTCGAAATCGTCTTCCGGGCCGCCTATTTGGCCGGCTACGCCCAGCCGGGGCAGCTGGAGCACATCGGCTTCGGCACCATGAACGGCGCCGACGGCAAGCCCTTCAAAACCCGCGAGGGCGGCGTCCTGAAGCTGAACGACCTCATCGAGATGACCCGGACCAAGGCCCGGGAGCGTCTGCAGGAGGCCGGCCTCGGCGAGAACCTCCCGCCCGAGGAGTTCGAGGATATCGCCGGCAAGGTGGCGGTGGCGGCCCTCAAGTTCGCCGACCTGTCCAATTTCCGCGGCACCTCCTACGTCTTCGACCTCGACCGCTTCACCAGCTTCGAAGGCAAGACCGGCCCCTACCTGCTGTACCAGGCGGTGCGGGTGAAGAGCCTGCTGCGCAAGGCCGAGAGCGAAGGCGTGACCGCCGGCGGCAAGGTGATGGTCTCCGAGCCAGCCGAGCGTGACCTNGTGCTNACCCTCGACGCCTTCGAGACCGCNCTGCAGGAGGCCTACGACAAGAAGGCCCCCAACGCNGTGGCCGAGCACGCCTACCGGCTCAGCCAGGCCTTCTCGAAGTTCTACGCCGCCTGCCCGATCCTCGTGGCCGAGCCGCCGGTGAAGGCCTCGCGCCTCACCCTGGCCGCGGCCACGCTCAAGCAGCTTGAACTGGCGCTGATGGTGCTCGGGATCGAGACGCCCGACCGCATGTGATCCCTGCCGGGCGGCGGCTCAGCGCCCTTCGCGCCGGTCCTCCGCCCGCCGCTCCTGATCGGCCCGCCGCGTAAGCCGCAGCCACAGGAGGACGGCGAACACCGCCACCGCCCCTGCGACCACGGCCAGCAGCCACCAGAACGTGTCCAGCGAGGCGGTCATGGGTCACGTTCCTCCCGTTGCGAGGGCAGGAAACGCGGCAATCGCGACCAGAGTTCGGCGCCCGGGAAGCTTACGCTCCGACGGCTAGTCGCGCTCGCGGGTCATCTCCACCATGGTCGGACGGAAGCCCGCCGAGGCGAACATCCGCTGGGCGCCCTGGTTGGGATAGGCCGCCGACAGCACGAACTGGGGGGCGCCCATCTCGCCCAGCTCCGCCACCATCGCCTCAAGCAGGCGCCGGCCGACGCCCTGACTGCGGCGGCCGGGGTCCACCAGGATGTCGTAGATCACGCCGGCCGGCCCGCGCAGGGCCAGCCAGTCCATGCCGTCCAGGGCGCCATAGACATAGCCCAGCACCTGCCCGCCCTGATCGGCCACCAGCACCACCTTGTCCGGCTTGGCCAGTTCTCCCACCAGGAAGCGGCCGTATTCCGCCTCGATGTTCGCGGACGGCGGAATGAATCGCCGCGCATCGAACTCGTGATGCCGCACGACCAGAAGGCCGCCCAGCCGCCCCAGCGCCGCCTCGTCGTCCGGCCGCGCCGGACGGATGGTGATCTCAGGTTCGCTCATAGGCTCCGCCATAGGCCCGCATCTTTGGGCCCGCCACCTCTTATGCAGCCGGCGGCTATGCGACCCGCCGCCTCACTGACGGCGCCCGCGTCGCGCCAGCAGACAGGCGAAGCGGCATTGACGCTCCCAGCGCATGTGCCCCGTTGACTCCCGTTCCGCCTTCCAACAGGTTCGCGCGGACTCTCGCGGGAGAGGCCGGATTCTCTCCGGCGCCGAAGGCGCAACCGCCCCGGAAACGCTCAGGCAAAAGGACCGCGCGGGCTGATGAACGCTGGAAAGTCCCCTCGTCCTGTTGGGTGAGCGGGCGCCGAAGGAGCAACGGGACGCCAACCACCGGCGCCCCCGAAATCTCTCAGGCCAAGGGACAGCGGGGGCGCGAGACGACGGGGCCAATCCCCGGCGCTCGCCGCATCGTCAGCCGGAGTCCGCGCCATGTCTGATCAGGCCGATACGTCCCTCAAGACCACCCCGCTCACCGCGACCCATGTCGCCCTGGGCGCGCGGATGGTCCCGTTCGCCGGCTATTCCATGCCGGTGCAGTACGCCGACGGAGTGCTGAAGGAGCATCTCTGGACGCGGGAGAACGCCGGCCTGTTCGACGTCTCCCATATGGGCCAGGCGCGCCTGCGCGGCGTCGCGCCCCTCGCCGCCTTCGAGGAACTGGTCCCCGGCGATTTCATCGGCCTGAAGCCCGGCAAGCAGAAGTATTCCATGCTGCTGAACCGCCAGGGCGGGATCATCGACGACCTGATGGCCGGCCGGCCGGACGACGACGGGCTGTTCATCATCGTCAACGGCGCGTGCAAGGACAACGACTTCCGGGTCATCGACGACGAGCTCGCGCCCCAGGTGCAGATCGAGCGCCTGGAAGACCGGGCCCTGATCGCCCTGCAGGGGCCGAAGGCGGTGGAGGCCCTGGCCGCCCACGTCCCCGCCGTCGCCGACATGGCCTTCATGGACATCCGCACCATGCCTGCCTTCGGCGTCGACGCGATCATCTCGCGCTCAGGCTACACCGGCGAAGACGGCTTCGAGATCTCGATCCCCGCTGACGCGGCGGTCCGCGTCTGGACGCTGCTCCTGGAGGACGAGCGGGTGAAGCCCATCGGCCTCGGCGCCCGCGATTCCCTGCGCCTGGAAGCCGGCTTGCCGCTCTACGGGCACGACCTCGACGAGAGCGTCTCGCCGGTAGAGGCGGGTCTGACCTTCGCCATCAACAAGAACCGTCGTGAGCAGCGGGACTTCCCCGGCGCGGCCCGCATCACGCGCGAGCTCGCAGAAGGGCCAGCCCGGGTCCGCGTCGGCCTCAAGGTGCTGGAGGGCGCCCCGGCGCGGGAAGGCGCCGAGGTCGCCGACGAGGCCGGCCAGGTGGTCGGCGTGGTCACCTCGGGCGGTTATTCGCCCAGCCTGAAACAGGGCATCGCCCTGGCCTTCGTCCCGCCCGCCCTGGCGACGCCAGGCGAGAAGCTCAAGGTCATCGTCCGCGGCAAGCCGCAGGCCGCCGAGGTCGTGAAGACCCCGTTCGTGCCGCACCGCTACGTGCGCAAGGCGGCCCGATGATCGTTCAGTTCCCAGTCGTCATCGCCCCCGCCGGGACGACGCATCCCCTTCCGCATCGGCTCTAAGGACCCAAGCACATGCGCTTTACCAAGGATCACGAGTGGGTGTCGCTGGACGGCGACGTGGCCACCGTCGGCATCACCGCCCACGCCGCCGAGCAGCTGGGCGATGTGGTGTTCGTGGAAACCCCGGAAGTCGGCAAGGCCGTGAAGGCCGGCGACGCCTTCGCCGTCGTGGAGAGCGTCAAGGCCGCCTCCGACGTCTACGCCCCCGTCAGCGGCGAGGTGGTCGAGGCCAATGAGGCCCTGGCCGGCTCGCCCGAGACGGTCAACGCCGAGCCGGAGGCCGGCGGCTGGTTCGCCAAGATCCGCGTCTCGGACCCGGCCGAGCTCGACGCCCTCATGGACAAGGCCGCCTACGACGCCTTCGTGGCCAGCCTCTAACCCGGACGCGTCCCCGCCCAGGCGGGGACGCAGGCTCTACCGCCGCAGGATCGCCCGCCTCGCGCGGGACGCGCGGAACGGATGATGTGACGATGAGATACCTCCCGCTGACCCCCGCCGACCGCGCCGAAATGCTCGGCGTCATCGGCGCGCCTGATGTGGACGCCCTGTTCGCCGACGTGCCTGCGGCCGCCCGCAAGACGGACCTGTTCGACCTGCCGCTGCATGCGGGCGAGCTGGAGGTGGAGCGGGAACTCTCGGCCCTGGCGGCCCTGAACCGGCCGGCCGGCGCCGGCCCGTTCTTCTGCGGGGCGGGCGCCTATCGCCATCACGTCCCGGCCAGCGTCGACCACATCATTCAGCGGTCGGAGTTCCTGACCAGCTACACGCCCTACCAGCCTGAGATCGCCCAGGGCACGCTGCAGGTCCTGTTCGAGTTTCAGACCCAGGTGGCGGCGCTCACCGGCCTCGATGTGGCCAACGCCTCCATGTACGACGGCTCCACCGCCACCGCCGAGGCGGTGATGATGGCCCAGCGCGTCACCCGCCGGGAGAAGGCGATCCTCTCGGGCGGCGTGCATCCGCACTACGCCGCCGTCACCCAGACCATCGCCCATGCCGAGGGCATGGAGATCGTCCGCCTGCCAGCCGCCATCGACGCCGAGGCCGCGGTCATCGACGCCATCGACGATGAGACCGCCTGCGTGGTGGTCCAGACGCCCAACGTCTTCGGAGTGGTCACCGACGTCGCCCGCATCGCCGAGGCGGCCCATGCCAGGGGGGCCCTGCTGATCGTGGTGACGACCGAGGCGGTGTCGTTCGGCCTCCTGAAATCGCCGGGCGCCATGGGTGCGGACATCGCGGTCGCCGAGGGCCAGTCGATTGGCAACGCCCTGAACTACGGCGGCCCTTACGTCGGGCTCTTCGCCTGCCGGGAGAAGTTCGTCCGCCAGATGCCGGGCCGGCTCTGCGGCGAGACGGTCGACGCCGAAGGCCGGCGCGGCTACGTGCTGACCCTGTCCACCCGCGAGCAGCACATCCGCCGCGAGAAGGCGACCTCCAACATCTGCACCAATTCGGGGCTCTGCGCCCTGGCCTTCACCATCCACCTGTCGCTGCTGGGCGGTCAGGGGCTGAAGCAGCTGGCGGCGGTGAACCATTCCCGGGCGCGGGAACTGAAGGCCGCCGTCGAGGCCGCCGGTCTTGAGGTGCTGACGCCGCGGTTCTTCAATGAGATCGCCGTTCGGACCAAAGGGGCCGCCGCCGAACTGGTGGAGCGCCTGCTGGGCGATGGAATCATCGCCGGCGTGCCGTTCTCGCGGCTCGATCCCAAGGCCGGCCTGGACGATGTCCTGCTCCTGGCCGCCACCGAAACCACCACGTCCGCCGACATCGCCGCGCTGAAGGACGCGCTTGCCCGATGACCATGATGAACGTGGGCCGCCCGACCCGGCCCGAAGACGCCATCGCCGGCGAAGGCTTCCGCTCTCTCTCCGGCGGCCGCGGCCTGCTGCAGGACGAGGCCCTGCTGTTCGAACTGGACGGCTGGGACAAATGTGGGGTCGACCTGCCCGCCGCCGAGCTGGACGCCTCGGACCTCGAGGGCCTGACCCGCGACGACCTGCGCCTGCCCGGCCTGTCCGAGCCCGAAGCCGTGCGCCACTACGTGCGCCTGTCACAGAAGAACCACGCCATCGACTTGGCGCTCTATCCGCTGGGCTCGTGCACCATGAAGCACAACCCGCGGCTCAACGAGAAGATGGCGCGCCTGCCCGGCTTCGCCGACCTGCACCCGCTGCAGCCCGTCTCGACGACCCAGGGCGCCCTGCAGCTGATGGATCGCCTGGCCCATTGGCTGAAGACCCTCACCGGCATGCCCGCCGTCGCCCTGTCGCCCAAGGCCGGCGCCCATGGCGAGCTCTGCGGCCTGCTCAGCATCAAGGCCGCCCATGAGGCCGCCGGCCAGGGCGACCGCCGCACCGTGCTGGTCCCGACCTCGGCCCATGGCACCAACCCGGCCACCGCCGCCTTTGTGGGCTATTCGGTCCGGGAGATCGCCCAGACCGCCGACGGTCGCGTGGATCTCGCCGATCTCGCCGCCAAGCTGGGGCCGGATGTGGCCGCGATCATGGTCACCAACCCCAACACCTGCGGCCTCTTCGAGCGCGACATCATCGAGATCAGCCGTCTCACCCACGAGGCGGGAGCCTACTTCTACTGCGACGGCGCCAACTTCAACGCCATCGTCGGCAAGGTTCGCCCCGGCGACCTCGGCGTCGACGCCATGCATATCAACCTGCACAAGACCTTTTCCACGCCGCACGGCGGGGGCGGCCCGGGCGCCGGCCCGGTGGTGCTGTCGGCGGCCCTTGCGCCCTTCGCGCCCGCGCCCTGGATCGTGGCCGGGCCGAACGGCTTGGAGCTGCGCGAGGGGGATGCGGGCTTCGGGCGCCTCACTGCCTTCCACGGGCAGATGGGGATGTTCGTCCGGGCCCTGGCCTACATGTTGAGCCATGGGGCCGACGGCCTGCGGCAGGTGGCCGAGGACGCGGTTCTCAACGCCAACTACGTCAAGGCGCGGCTGTCCGATGTGATGTCGCCCGCCTTCCCGGACGGCCCCTGCATGCACGAGGCCCTGTTCGACGACGCCTGGCTCGAAGGGACCGGCGTGACCACCCTCGACTTCGCCAAGGCGATGATCGACGAGGGCTTCCACCCGATGACCATGTACTTTCCGCTGGTGGTGCATGGGGCGATGCTGATCGAGCCGACCGAAACCGAGTCCAAGCAGGAGCTGGATCGGTTTTGCGACGCCCTACGGGCCCTGGCCAGCGCGGCCAAGGCCGGCGAGGTCGAGCGCTTCAAGGGCGCGCCGCATCTGGCCCCCATGCGACGGCTGGACGAGACCCAGGCCGCCCGTAAACCCAAGCTGGTGTGGCGCGAAGACCCCGGGAGTGTGGCGCCGACGCCATGAGCGGAGGAATAGGTTCGCGTTAGGAAAATTTAACGCGACCGCCGCTTTACGACTCCGGTGCGGATTCACATATCTGGTTCCGTGACGGTGGGAACCTCCCGTCCCACCGCGCGCTCCCAGGTTGATCACGTGTCTTTCGCCATGCCCCCTTTGCGCGTCTATCGCGCCGCGGACGAACTTGCGCGCGAGTTCGTGAGCCGGTTCCTTCGGACCGGCCTCATGCTGCTGGGCGTCGCGATCATCATCCTGGGGATCATCATCGCCCCCCTGCCGGGTCCCGGCGGGATACCAGTCATCGTGGTGGGGCTGATGATCGTGCTTCGCAACTCATTCAAGGCGAAGCGGCAGTTCGTGAAATTCCAGCGGCGGCACCCGAGAACGGCCTATCCGATCCGCCGGCTGCTGCGGCGAGAACCCGAGGTCTTTCCGGTGTTCTGGCAGCAATATCTGCGGGTCGAGCGGGTGGTCCTGCCGAGCCGCTATCGTTTTGCAGTGAAAATGCGGCGGCGCTTCCGGCGCCGCCGCTGATTTCAGCTATTGCAGCTTGGCGGCGAGCTGGCCGATCGCCTTGTCGACGAGCGGGTCGCTCTTGGTCCCCGCCAGACGCTGCGCGAGGATCTGCTCGGCCATCTGCGCCGCGAGGTCCGCGGCGGCGGCCTTGACCTCGGCCGCGGCCTGAGCCTCGGCGGTCGCGATTTTCTGCTCGGTGAGCTTGCGACGCCGCTCCAGGTTCTCCTGAAGCTTGGCCTGGGCCTCGGCCTCGAACTGGCGAACCTGAGCCTCGGCCTGCGCCAGCATTTCCTTGGCCTGGCGTTCAGCGTCGGCGCGTTCGGCCTGCAGCTCCTTCAGCAGGCGCTGGGCTTCGTCACGAATCCGCGCCGCCTCGTCGAGGTTCGACTGGATCGTGGACGCCTTGGCGTCCAGGGCCGCCGCAGCGGCCTTGTGGGCCTTGGCCGCGAAGAAGACGATGGCGAGGAAGATGAGCAGGCCTACGCCGACCCAGAACTCAGCCTCGGCCGGATTGAGGAATGCGGGCATCGCTAGTCTCTTTTACGAACGCGCGGCGCGCAGGGCGCCCGCTTCAGCGGCATTGACGGCCGAGCCGGTCAGCTTCTGCACGATGGCTTCAGCGGTGTCGGCGGCGATCGCCTCCACATTGGCCATGGCGCTGTCGCGCGTGGCGCGGATGCGCTGTTCGGCCTTCTCCAGCTCGGCGCTCAGCCGTGCGTCTTCCGCGGCCTGGCTCTGGGCGAGCTCGGCGGCGGCCTTGGCGTTGGCGTCGGCGACCATCCGGCGCGCGTTGGCCCGGGCCTGATCGATCTCGGCCTTGACCGCAGCCGCCTGGGCGTCCGCGTCGGCCTGCACACGGCGGGCCTCCTCAAGCGCGCCGTCGATCGTCGCCCGCCGGGCTTCCACGACCTTCCGGTACCGCGGCGTAAAAACGCGGGCGAACAGGAAGTACAGGATCGCGAAGAGGATCAGCAGCCAGATGATCTGGCCACCCCAGTATTCCATCCTGAACTGAGGCAGGCCACCGCCTTCGCCGCCGTGACCGGCGACTTCGGTGGTCCCGGCCGGAACCTCATGACCGTGGACAGCCTCGGCGCCTTCGGCGGCCGGATTGCCGTCGTATGCGCCGGGAGCCGGCGCGTTGGGGGACTCAATGGCCATCTGGCTCGAACGTCCTTATGCGCAAAGAGCCGGCATCGCTTTCGCGCCGCCGGCTCTGCGGATCGTTTTCTTTAGCCGAAGAGGATCAGCAGGCCGAGCACGAAGGCCAGAATGCCCAGGGCTTCGGTCAGAGCCGCGCCCAGGATGAGGTTCGTGAACTGACCGCCGGCGGCCGACGGGTTGCGGAGGGCGCCTTGGAGGAACCCGCTGAACAGATTGCCCACGCCGATGGCGGCGCCAACCATGCCGAGGGTCGCGAGACCGGCGCCGATGAACTTAGCGGCTTCCGCTTCCATGATGTCCTAGATCCTACCGAAAGTTGAGAGTGAGGGGTTTAAAGCCGGCAATCAGTGGTGATGGCCGAGATTGACCACGTCGTTCAAGTAGACGCAGGTCAGAACTGCGAAGACGAAGGCCTGAAGGAAGGCCACGAGGAACTCCAGAGCCGTCAGGGCCACAACGCCGCCCAGCGACAGCACCGCACCCGGGATGCCCAGGAGCCCCAGGCCGCCGCCGGCCGCCAGAGCGCCCAGCGAAACCACGAAGCCGGCGAACACCTTCAGGGCGACGTGGCCGCCCAGCATGTTGCCGAACAGACGAAGCGCGAGGGTCACCGGCCGCAGCAGGAACGAGATCAGCTCGATCGGCGTCACCAGGAGCAGCATGTACCAGGGCACGCCCGCCGGGACGAACAGCTTGTACATGTTGGCGCCGTTTCGAACGATGCCGACAATCAGCACGAGCAGGATCGTGATGACCGCAAGGGTCGCCGTCACGGCGAGCTGCGACGTCGCCGTGAAGAACAGGAACATGCCCAGGATGTTCATCGCCAGGATGAACAGGAACAGCGTGAAGATGAACGGGAAGAACCGCTTGCCTTCCGCGCCGATGATGCTGGTGGTCAGGTCGTCGATGTAGCCGAACGCCACCTCGCCCATGGTCTGGAGACGACCGGGCACGATTTCGCTGCGCGCCGTGGCGATACCGAAGAACGCAGCGATCGCCGCCGCCGCAACGGTCATGGCGAGCGTCGAGTTGGTGAACGCCATGTCGATGACGCCCACGCCGGGGATGGTCACATCCGGGAGGTCCACAATTTTCTGGACCTCAAACTGGTGCATCGGGTCGGCCATGCCGCCTCGAACTCCTCAATCTTCCTCGTCGTCGTCAAAGGGGAGATCCTTGGCCGGACCCCACTCCTTCTCGACGCCGGCCGACATCCGCCTTGCAGAGCGGACCGCCATCCAGACCGAAACCACGAAGCCCACAAGGACTCCGACGATCATTCCCCAGGGCGCGACGCCAGCCAAAGCGTCGACGCTCGCGCCGAAACCCAGACCAACAAACAGGCCGCCCAGCAGAATGCCGAGCAGCCGGTAGCCGTACCCCGCCGCCTTGGCCCCGTAGTCCACAGGCTCCTTCGGCGCGGATCGCGCCTGTAGGGCCTTGGCCCGTGCATCCAGGCGCTTCAGCGCCTCGGCGCGCGTTTCGTCCGCTTGCGGCATGGTCGGGAAGTTCAAGGTCCGCGACGTCGCCGCCACGGCGGGGGCTTAAAGTCGCGCGGAAACTATAGACGCGTGTGCAGTGCGTCAAGGCTGGCCCGGAAGTAACTAGCCAATTGATTTTACTTGAGAATCCGAAGGTGTGGCAGAACGCCCGCCACCTTCCGCTGGGGCGCCGGCTATTCCGCCGCCATCGCCTCGGCCTGGCGCAGGTCGACCGAGACCAGTTGCGAGACCCCTCGCTCGGCCATGGTGACCCCGAACAGGCGATCCGCCCGGGCCATGGTCACCGGGTTGTGGGTGATGACGATGAATCGCGTCGCCGTGCGCCGGCACATCTCGTCGATCATGTTGCAGAAGCGGTCGACGTTGGCGTCGTCGAGCGGGGCGTCCACCTCGTCGAGCACGCAGATCGGCGCCGGCTGGGCGAGGAACACGGCGAAGATCAGGGCCGCCGCGGTCAGCGCCTGCTCCCCCCCGCTCATCAGGCTCATCGAGGCCAGGCGCTTGCCTGGCGGGCAGGCATAGATTTCCAGGCCCGCCTCCAGCGGATCGTCCGATTCCACCAGCCGAAGCTCGGCCTGGCCGCCCTGGAAGAGGGTCTGGAAGAGCGTCTTGAAGTGCTCGTTGATGACGTCGAAGGCTGCGACCAGCCGCTCGCGCCCCTCGCCGTTCAGCTCGTCGATTCCCTGCCGCAGACGGGCGATGGCCCCGGTCAGGTCCGCCCGTTCGGTCTGCATGGTCTCCAGCCGGGCGGCGTATTCGGCGGCTTCCTCCTCGGCCCTGAGGTTCACCGCGCCGATCGACTCGCGCTGGCGCTCCAGGTTGAAGAGGTGCGCCTCCATCCCCTCCGCGTCGCTGGGAATCGCCACGGCCTCGTCGGTCAGTTTCCGCCCCAGGGCCTCGGGCTCCATCTGGGCGGTGTCGCGGATCATCCCCGTGACCTCGGCCAGGCGCTGGGCCGCAGCCTCGGCGTGGGCGGAAAGGCTGGCCCGCACCTCCCGGGCTTCCCCCGCCTGGGCTTCGGCGGCGCGCAGGGCGCGGTCGGCCTCCGCGCGCTCGTGCTCCGCCGCGGCCAGGGCGTCCGAGGTCTTGGCTCGCCGGGCCTCGGCCATGGCCAGTTCGTCGAGCAGCTTCTCGCGCCGGGCCTCCAGGTTGGATGGCGCGGCCCTGGCGGCCTCCAGCGCTGCAGCCGCCTTGTCGCGAGCCTCGGCCAGCTGGTCCAGGCGCCTGGCTGCGGCGGTCGCGCGCCGGGTCCAGTCGTCACGGTCGCGGGTGAGGCTCTCAAGGCGGCGGGCGCGGCCGTCGCGCTCCCGAATCTCCAGCTCGTAGGCCGAACGCGCGGCGGCCGCGGCTTCCCGGGCGGCCGCCGAGGCCGCGCGGGAAGCCGCCAGACGCTCGGCCAGATCGCCGTCCTGGGCGTCGCCCTGGGCCTCCTGGGTGACGGCGGCCAGCTGCGCCTCCTGCTCGGCGAGTTCGGCCTCGAACCGGCGGATCAGGTCGTCGAGGGAAGCTGCCCGGGCCTCGTTGCGAGCGGCCTCCTGGTCGAATCGCTGCAGGGCGTTCCGGGCCTGGGCGGCCTTCTGCTCCAGCGCCGGCGGTTCGCGGCGAGCGGCCCGCAACGCCTCCTCCGCCTTGCGCAGGCGTTCCGCCGCCGCGGCCTGGGCGTCCCGCGCCGCCTTGGTCTGGGGCTCCAGCTTCTCGATCTCGGCCTCGACCTCGGCCAGCCGAGTCTTCTGCTCCAGCCGCACCGCGGCAGGTTTCGGCGCCTCGGCGCGGGCGGTGAAGCCGTCCCACCGCCACAGGTCGCCCTCGCGAGAGACAAGCCGCCCGCCCGGGGGCAGCAGGCCCTGCAGCCGGTCGCCGTCCGCGCGATCCACCAGCGCCACATAAGCCAGGCGCGCCGCCAGCGCCGCCGGGGCTTTCACCAGCGGAGCGAGCGGCGTTGCGCCCTCAGGCCAGGTGGGCGCCGGAGCGTCCCGTCCGCCCCAGAAGGCCGGGGCGGCGGGATCCAGGGCCGCATCGAGGTCATCACCGAGGGCCGCCGCCAGGGCCGCCTCGTAGCCTCGGTCGGGCGCCACGGAATCGAGAGCCGGGGCGAAGCCGCCGCGCTTGGCCTGGGCCACCAGGCCGGCGAGAGCGCGGGCCTCGGCGGTGAGCCGGCCGAGCTGTTCGTCCTGCTTGCGCGCCGCCTCCCGCGCCGCGGCCTCGGCGGCCACAGCGGCGCTGCGCTCTTCCTCGGCTGCATCAAGGGCCGCCCGGGCCGCCGCCAAGGCGGCTTCGGCGGCCTCGAGATCGGCCTTGGCCTGGGCGGCCTGGGGATTGACGGTGGTGGCGACGGCCTGCCGCTCCTGGCGCGCCTGATCCAGCGCCCGGCGGGTGCGGGCGACTCGGCCCTGCGCTTCCTCGACCCGGGCGCGGGCGGCGCGGGCCTGGGCCTCGCGGGCGGCGAGTTCACTGGCCAGGCGCTCCACCTCGGCGTCGGCGGCGGCGCGGGCGACCTCGGCGGCCTTGGCCGCGGCCTCAAGCTCCGGCGCCCGTTCGGGCGCGGCGGCGATAGCGGCTTCCACCGCGGCGAGGTCCTCAGCCAGGCGCTTCAGCGCCACCTCGGCGTCCTCGACGATGTGCCGCTCGCGGGCGGCGTCGGCGTCGATCCGCTCCACGTCGCCGGTCAGGCGGGCGAGTTCGGCCGCATGGGCCTCCTCCTCGCGCTCCAGCCGGTCCTTGTCGATGGCCAACTTATGCAGCACCGCCGCAGCGATGGTCTCGGCCTCGCGCAGGGGCTTCAGCGCCTCCTCGGCCTGGGCGGCGCGGGTGGTCGCGGCCGCGGCGGTCCGGGCGGTTTCCTCCACGGCCCGGGCGGCGGCGGCGGCCTCCCCGGCCAGGCGCTCGGCGGCCGCCTTGGCCTCGGTGTATTTGGCGTACAGCACCGCGCCCTGCAGCGCCCGGATCTCGGCCGAGAGGCGCTTGTATCGCTCGGCCTGCCGGGCTTCGCGCTTCAGGCGGCCCAGGGCGCTCTCCAGCTCTCGGGCCACATCGTCCAGGCGGGCGAGATTGGCCTCGGCGGCCCGCAGGCGCAGCTCGGCCTCGTGACGGCGTGAGTGCAGGCCGCTGACGCCCGCCGCTTCCTCAAGGATCATCCGCCGGTTCTGCGGCTTGGCGGCGATCAGTTCGGAGATCTGCCCCTGGCGCACGAGGGCCGGGGAGCTCGCCCCGGTGGACGCGTCGGCGAAGAGCAGCTGGACGTCCCGGGCCCGGACCTCACGGCCGTTGATCCGGTAGGTGGAGCCGGCCCCGCGGTCGATGCGACGGACGACCTCGATCACCGGATGGTCGTTGAAGGCCGCCGGCGCCCGGTGGTCGGAATTGTCGATGGTAAGCGCCACCTCGGCGTGGTTGCGGCCCGGCCGGTTGCCGCTCCCGGCGAAGATGACGTCGTCCATCCCGCCGGCCCGCATGGCCTTGGCGGACGTGGCGCCCATCACCCAGCGCAGGGCCTCCAGCAGGTTGGACTTGCCGCAGCCGTTCGGGCCGACGATGCCCGTGACCCCCGGCTCGATCCGAAACTCGGTCGGATCGACGAAGGACTTGAAGCCGGACAGTCGCAGCCGCTGGAAGTGCACCTTAGGTCAGCGCCTCCCGCCTTTCGCGGCCGCGATGTGCGCCTCCATCTCCGCCAGGGTAGGCACGCTGGAATTGTCCAACTGCTTGCCGTTGATGAAGAAGGTGGGCGTGCCACGCACGTGGTCGACCTCCACGGCGTAGCGGATGCGCGCCTCCAGGGCCTCCAGCGCCTTCTCGTCGCGCAGGCAGGCTTCGAACTGAGCCTCGGTGAGGCCGTTCTTCTGGGCGATCTCCACGAAGATCGGCTTGATGTTCCCGGACTGCCAGCGGCTCTGACTCCGCAGCACCTGATCGACGACGTCGAAATACTTTCCCGGTCCGGCGCAGCGGGCGAGCAGGAAGCCCGCCGCCGCCACCTGCTGCGGCGCCGTCAGCAGTTCGCGGAAAGTCCACCGCACCTGGCCGGTGTCGATGTACTTGGCCTTCAACGCCGGAAAGACCTCGGCGTTGAAGTGGGCGCAGTGCGAGCAGCTCACCGACAGGTATTCGATGACATGGACCGGCGCCTTGGCCGATCCCAGGGTCATCTCCGGCGACGGATAAGCGGTCTGGGCGAGCGCCGGCCGGCCCGCGAGGACAAGCCCCGCGCCGGCGAGCAGCACGTGGCGGCGGGCCGGCTGCGTCATCCTACTTCGAGGCCTCGGCGATGGCCGCGTCCAGCTCGGCCATGGTGATGTCGCCTTCCTTCACCTTCTTGCCGTTGATGATGAAGGTGGGCGTGGCGGTGATGCCGTCCTGGCGGATGGCTTTCTCGACGCGGGCGTTGAGGGCGGTGAGCGCCTTCTCGTCCTGGACGCAGGCGTTGAACTGCTCCTCGGTCATGCCGGCAGACTGGGCCACACGCAGCAGGCCGCCCCGCAGGTCGCCGCTCTGGAACATCTCCTGCTGGCTGCGGAACAGGGCGTCGATCACCGTGAAGTACTTGTCCTTGCCAGCGCAGCGGGCGACCAGGAAGCCGGCCGCGGCCACCTGCTCGGGCGGGGTCAGGAACTCCTTCAGGGTGTACTGCACCTTGCCGGTGTCGATGTACTTCGCCTTGAACTCCTCGAAGGTGTTCTGGTTGAACGTCGCGCAGTGGCTGCAGGTGACCGAGGCGTACTCCACCACCTTCACCTTGGCGTTCGGATCGCCGAGGCTCATGTCCTCGGCGGACACGGCGCCCGCGCTGCCGCCCTTGGTGCATCCGGCAAGCGCAAGGCTGGCTCCGGCGGCGGCGACGAGAAGAAGGCGGCGGCTGAGGATCGACATCGAATGACCTTCCGGCAGTTCTGAACGAAAGATTAAAGCGCGATTCCCGTTATGGGGCGCAAATGCCGCATCGGCGCTTCCCTAAGCGGCGGCGCGGCGGCGGTTTCAAGGCAAACTAGCGCTGCCGTCGCAGGACGCCACGGCCGAGCGCCAGCAGCGTCTCCTTCAGCGGCCCGTCAGGGGCGTCGGCAAGGCTTTGGGCCAGTTCCGCCTCGGCGGCGGCGTCCAGCGGGGGCGCATGGCGGCGGGCAGACGCCGGCGCAGGCTCAGGGCGCCGCAGCGGTCCCTGGACGATGCGCAGCTTCTGCACGGCCTCCGCCCCCAGGAAGAGGTTCACCCGCGCCAGGATTTCATGCGCCTGGTGCTGGACGATGGCCGCCGACGGTCCGGCCACCCGGATCTCCAGCGACGAGGGCCCGCCATTGCGGCCCTTCACCAGCTTCACCGGCTCGGTGCGACGGGCGATGTCCGGCCCGACCACTTCCCGCCAGCGTGCGGACAATGCGCTCGCCCCCTGGCCAAAGCGGGCGTCCAGTTCCTTCACGTAGTTCCTCAGCGCCCGGCCGGCCGGCGGCGGGGGGCGAGGCGCAGGGCGGGTGCGCTTCTGGGCAAGGATGTCCAGCGCCTCGGAGATGCTGGGCAGGCGGCGTCGCATGGCTCCATCCTAGCGGCCATCCGGCCCGCAGCGAAGGGCTGCCGGGATGCAGCGCCGCGGATGCGCCGGCGGGCCGGCCGCGCTAAGACGGGGCGTGTCCCTCAGAGCCCGCCTGCTGTCCTGGTACGACGCCAACGCCCGCGCCCTCGCCTGGCGGGTGGGGCCGGCCGAACGCGCGGCGGGTGTCCGCCCCGATCCCTATCGGGTCTGGCTGTCCGAGGTGATGCTGCAGCAGACCACCGTGCCGCACGCCACGCCCTACTTCCTGAAATTCACCGCCCGCTGGTCGACGGTGAACGACCTCGCCGCCGCTCCGGACGAGGAGGTCATGGCCGCCTGGGCGGGGCTCGGCTACTACGCCCGCGCCCGAAACCTGCTGGCCTGCGCCCGGGCGGTGGCGTCCGAACACGGCGGGGTGTTCCCTGACACCGAGGCCGGGCTGCGGGCCCTGCCCGGCCTTGGCCCCTACACGGCGGCGGCGGTGGCGGCGATCGCCTTCGACCGGCCGGCGAATGTGGTGGACGGCAATGTGGAGCGGGTCATGGCCCGGCTGTTCGCTGTGGAGCCGCCCCTGCCCGAGGCCAAGCCCGAGCTGAAACGCCTGGCCGAAGCCCTGGTGACCGACGAGCGGCCCGGCGACTGGGCCCAGGCGCTGATGGACCTCGGCGCCACCGTCTGCCGGCCAAAGGCGCCGCTCTGCGACCGTTGCCCTCTGTCGGCCGACTGCGCGGCCCTGGCGACAGGCGCGCCCGAGACCTATCCGCGCAAGAGCGCCAAGGCCAAGCGGCCCCGGCGGCATGGGGTGGCCTATGTGCTGACTCGTGGCGATGAGGTGGCCCTGGTCCGCCGCCCGCCCAGGGGCCTCCTGGGCGGGATGCTGGCCCTGCCCACCAGCGACTGGCGGGCCGAGCGTTGGAGCGACGCCGAGGCGGTGGCCGCCGCCCCTGCCGAGGCGGCCTGGCGCAGCGTGGGCGAGGTGGAGCACGTCTTCACCCACTTCGCCCTGACCCTGCGGCTGCTGCGGGCCGAAGGCGATGCGGACGGGGTGATCTGGAGCCGACGGCGCGACCTCGACGCCCTGCCCAGCGTGTTCCTGAAGGCCGCCCGGGCGGGGCTTTCCAACCTGCTCTAGGCCGAGAGCTGCGAGCGGACCTTGGCGCGAAGCACGTCGATGGGGGCGAGGCCCTTGTCCGACTTGAAGTGCCAGTAGGTCCAGCCGTTGCAGGCCGGCGCCGACTGCACCATGGCGCCCACCTTGTGGATAGAGCCCGAGAGCTCGCCCACCACCAGGCTGCCGTCCGCCCGCACCCGGGCGGCGTTGCGGCCCTTCGGGCAGTAGAGGATGTCGCCGGGCCGCAGCAGGCCGGCCTCGACGATGGTGCCGAACGGGATGCGCGGCTCGGCCCGCTTGGAGCCGGTGACCACCATCTCCTCGGCCGTGGCGGGGACCACCTTGGCGATCCGCTGCTTGGCGAGCTTGGCGTATTCCGCCTCGCGCTCGATGCCCACGAACTTGCGGCCCAGGCGCTTGGCCACGGCGCCGGTGGTGCCGGTGCCGAAGAACGGATCGAGGATCACGTCGCCCGGCTTGGTCGAGGCGAGGATCACCCGGTGCAGCAGCGATTCAGGCTTCTGGGTCGGGTGCGCCTTGGAGCCGGAGGCGTCCTTCAGCCGCTCGTCGCCGGTGCAGAGCGGCAGGGTCCAGTCGGACCGCATCTGCAGCTCGTCATTGGCCATCTTCATGGCGTCGTAATTGAAGGTGTAGCGCCGCCCGCCCCGCGACTTGGCCGCCCAGATCAGGGTCTCGTGGGCGTTGGTGAACCGCGTGCCCTTGAAGTTCGGCATAGGGTTCGACTTGCGCCAGATGATGTCGTTCAGGATCCAGAAGCCCAGGTCTTGCACGGCCACGCCCACCCGGAAGATGTTGTGGTAGCTGCCGATCACCCAGATGGCGCCGTCGTCCTTCAGGATGCGCCGGCACTCCTTCAGCCAGGCGCGGGTGAAGGCGTCATAGGCCTCGAAGCTCTCGAACTGGTCCCAGTGGTCGTCGACGGCGTCGACCTTGGAATTGTCCGGGCGCAGCAGGTCTCCGCCGAGCTGAAGATTGTAGGGCGGATCGGCGAAGACGAGGTCGACCGAGCGATCGGGAAGCTTCTTCAGCTCCTCGAGGCAGTCGCCCTGAATGATCGTGTCGATCGGCAAGCCCATGTCAGCACCCTAACAGAACAGGAATCTGCATGGTGCGGCTTTATGGTGAAGGCGAGGTTGACGCGGATGGTCAACGGGAGGTTAAGCCGGCCTCAGGCCTCTTCGCGGAATGGCAGTTCGTCCTGCAGGGCGTCGTCGAAAGCCTGCAGCGGATCCTTGCCCATGAGGGCGAGCTTCACGGGCCCCCAACTGCGGCGATGAATCTCGCAGGGGCCCAGCGTCCGCAGGGCCTCGGCGTGGATGGGGGCCCGATAGCCCTTGTGACTGGCGAAGCCGTAACCCGGATAGAGCTGGTCCATCTCCACCATCAGCCGGTCCCGCGCCACCTTGGCGAGAATGGAGGCCGCGGCGATGGACTTCGACTTGCCGTCGCCGCCGACCACCGGGGTCACCTCGCAGGGCAGGTTGAAGCGGTAGTTGCCGTCCACCAGGGCGAACATCGGCTTCACCGCCAGGGCCTCCACCGCCCGGCGCATGGCGAGGCCCGTGGCATGTAGGATGTTGAGCTGGTGAATTTCCTCGACGCTGGCGAAGCCCACGCCCCAGGCTACGGCCTGGGCCTTGATCTCCACCTCCAGGGCCTCGCGGGCCTTGGCCGACAGCTTCTTGGAATCGTCCAGCCCCTTGGGGATGCGGCGCGGATTGGACAGGTCAAGGATCACCGCCGCCGCCGACACCGGCCCCGCCCAGGGGCCGCGGCCCGCCTCGTCGACCCCGCACACCGGCCCGCCGACAAAAGCCTTCTCCAGCATCAGGGTCGGCCCCTTGGCCGCACTTTTCGTGGTCCTGGGCGCCATCAGCGGACAAGCCCCTTCACCTCGGCGTGGCGGAAACAGCAGGTCAGGTGGTCATTGACCATGCCCACCGCCTGCATCCAGGCATAGACGATCACCGGCCCCACGAACTTGAAGCCCTTCGCCTTCAGCGCCTTGGAGACCTCGACGGCGAGCGGCGTCTGGGCCGGCACCTGGCCCGGCGCCCAGGCGTTCTGCACCGGCTTGCCGTCCACGAAGCCCCAGCAGAACTGGGCGAAGTCCTCGCCGCGGTCGCGCATGTCGAGATAGATGCGCGCGCCCGAGATGGCCGCGTCGATCTTGGCGTTGGAGCGGACGATCCCGGGGTTGGCCATCAGCCGGGCGCGGTCGGCCTCGCCATAGCGGGCCACCTTCTCGGGATCGAAACCGTCGAAGGCCTCACGGAACGCCTCGCGCTTGCGCAGGATGGTGATCCAGGCGAGGCCCGCCTGAAATCCGTCCAGCACCAGCTTCTCCCACAGCGCCCGGGAATCGTACTCGGGCACGCCCCACTCGGTGTCGTGGTAGCGCTCGTATAGGGGATTGCCGTTCATCCCCGGCCAGGTGCACCGCGTGGGCGTCGTCATCGGCCGCAACCGAACCCGACCGGACGACGAACCTCAAGCTCCGTTTCGCCGCATCCGGACGCTCAAGTCGCGTTATCCCCAGGTTGATCGGCCTCCGCCCGCGGGAACCAGGCGGGAACCTCGACCCGCGCAGGCCGGCCCTCCATGACGAGGTCGCTTCCCAGGGCGCGGTCCAGACGGACCAGGGCCATGGCGCGGCCTTCGACGCCGGACAGCACCTCCCCGGCGCGCAGCTCCCCTGCCAGCAGCTCCGTGCCCGACGCCGGCGGCGGGCCGTCGAAAACGACAGGCAGCATGCGGTTCTTCACCTGCCCCCGGCGCTTCATGCGCGAGGTCGTCTCCTGGCCGACGAAACAGCCCTTCTTGAAGTCGATGCCGCCGAGGAGATCGAAGTTCGCCTCGATGGGATAGGTCCGCTCCACGCCCCAGTCGGCCGGGCCCGGCACGCCGAGGGCCAGGCGGTGCGCCTCATAGGCCCCCTCGTCGGCATCGGCGTCGGCTGGACCATAGATGCGCCGCCCAAGCTCCGGATGGCGGGGGTCGACCACGCCGTCGGCGCCGGCCGGAAACGCGGCGAACACCGGCAGGTCGCTGGCGGCCAGTTCGACCTTGGCCCGGAGCCGATAGAGCGTCAGGCGCTGCAGCAGGGCCTCGCGATGCTCGGCGGCCACGTCGAGCAGGACGCCGTCCTCCGCCCCTACGACGAAGAGGTCGTAGAGCAGCCGGCCTTGCGGCGTCAGCAGGGCGCCGAACCGGGCCTCGCCGCGTTTCAGGCTCTCCACGTCCTGGGTCAGCAGCCCTTGAAGGAAGCTCCGCCAATCGGGTCCGGAGACGGAAATCACGGCGCGGCTGTTCAGCTTGGCGACAGTCATGAGCGGCAATTTGGGATGCGCCGCGGTGGAGCGCCAGCGGCCCGTTCGGCTATGGGAGAAGGCATGTCCTCCGGCGCGTTCCCGATTCTGTTCATCACCGCCACCCGGATTGGCGACGCCGTGCTGTCGTCAGGCCTGATCCGGCGGCTGCAGGACGAAATCCCCAACGCCCGCTTCACCATCGTCGCCGGCCCGGCGGCGGCCCCGCTGTTCGCCGAGGTTCCGAGCCTGGACCGCCTGATCGTGATGGAGAAATCCAAGGGCGGTGGCCACTGGTTCGAGTTGTGGCGGCAGGTGCGCCACCGCCGCTGGGGCCTCGTGGTCGACCTGCGCGGCTCAGGCATCACCCGGTTCCTGCGGACCCGGCGACGGGCCGTCCACCGGCGCAGCGCCGAGCCCGTGCATAAGGTTATCGAGGCGGCCCGGGTCCTGAGGATCGAGGACGAGCCCGCCGCGCCTTTCCTCTTCACCTCGCCAGAGATCGAAGCCTATGCGGCCGAACTTGTCGCCGGCGAAGGGCCGATCCTGGCCATCGCCCCGGCCGCCAACTGGGTGGGCAAGACCTGGCCGGTGGAGCGTTTCGCCCAGGTGGCCATGCGGCTGATCCGCGAGCCCGGCGCGCTGCGCGGCGGCCGGATCATGGTTGTGGGCGGCCCGGGCGATCAGAAGCTGGTCAAACCGCTGCGCGACGTGGCCCCCAGCCGCCTCATCGACCTCACCGGCAGGGACCTGCTCACGGCCTACGCCGCCCTGAGGCACGCCCGCCTGTTTATCGGCAACGACAGCGGCGCCATGCATCTGTCCGCCGCCGCCGGGGCGCCGACCATCGGCCTGTTCGGACCCTCGGACGAGCGACTGTATGCGCCCTGGGGCGCGGCCACGCGGGTCGTGCGTGGGCCGCGCACCTTCGAGCAGATCCGCAACGGCGACCCGCGCCTCAATCAGGCCGTCTGCCACATGATGGACCTGTCGGTGGAGAAGGTGGTACGCGCCGCCCACGAGCTCCTGACCGCCACGGAAGGCTGATCCCATGTCCGAGACCTTCGACCTGATCGTCCGTGGCGGCGAGGTGGTGAACCACGCGGGCCGCGGCTTGGCCGACGTGGGCGTGCGCGGCGGCAAGATCGCCGCCATCGGCGACCTCTCCCAGGCCAGCGCCGGCGAAACCTTAGACGCCGCGGGCCTGACGGTGATGCCCGGCGTCATCGACACCCAGGTCCACTTCCGCGAGCCTGGCCTGGAGTGGAAGGAAGATCTGGAGACCGGATCCCGGGCGGCCGTGTTGGGCGGCGTCGTGGCCGTGTTCGAGATGCCGAACACCGAGCCCACCACCACCGATCCGGCCACCCTAGAGGACAAGCTCTCCCGGGCCCGGGACCGTATGCATTGCGACCACGCCTTCTATGTGGGCGGGACGCATGAGAACGCGACCTTCCTGGGCGAACTCGAGCGGCTGCCCGGTTGCTGCGGGATCAAGGTGTTCATGGGCGCCTCCACCGGCACCTTGCTGGTCCAGGACGACGAGGGCGTGGAACAGGTGCTGCGCCACATCCAGCGTCGCGCCGCGTTCCACTCGGAGGACGAGTACCGCCTTGCCGAGCGCCGCCCCCTGGCGCGGACCGGCGACTGGACCAGCCACTATGAGGTGCGCGACGCCCAGTCGGCCATCCAGTCCACCGAGCGGCTGGTGCGGATCGCCAAGCGGCTTGGCAAGCGCATCCATGTGCTGCACGTGACCACCCGCGAGGAGATCACCTTCCTCGCTCACCACAAGGACGTGGCCAGCGTCGAGGTGACGCCGCAGCACCTCACCCTCGCCGGCCCCGAGGCCTATGAGCGGCTGAAGGGCTTCGCCCAGATGAACCCGCCGATCCGCGGGGCCGAGCACCGGGAAGGCCTGTGGGGCGGGATCGCCAACGGCGTCGCCGACGTCCTGGGCTCGGACCACGCGCCCCACACCAAGGAGGAGAAGGCGCGCCCCTATCCGGCCTCACCGTCGGGCATGCCGGGGGTGCAGACCCTGCTGCCGGTGATGCTGACCCATGTGGCCGAAGGGCGCCTGACGCTGGAGCGGCTGGTGGACCTCACCAGCCACGGCGCCAACCGGGTGTTCGGCCTCGCCGACAAGGGGCGCCTGGCGGTGGGCTATGACGCCGACCTCACCATCGTCGACCTGAAGGCCGAGCGGGTCATCCGCCACGAGGACATGGCCACCCGTGTCGGCTGGACGCCTTTCGACGGCTTCACCGCCAAGGGCTGGCCGATGGCGACCATCATTCGCGGCCAGGTGGTGATGCGCGAAGGCGAGATCACGGCCCCGCACCGCGGCCAGCCGGTGCGTTTCGCCGAGACCCTGGCCCACTAGCGCCCCTGCACAGGCGGCGCGTCAAAGCGCCGCCAGCACGTCCCGCGCGAAGGCGGCCTCGTCAAAGCGGCGGCCCGCCGGATCGAAGCCGCGCCGGACGATGACCACCCGCTTCGACGGCACGATGAAGACGTACTGTCCCCGGTTGCCGTTCATGGCGTAGGTCCCGGCCGGCAGGCCTTGCGCCTCGCCGTAGAGCCAGAAGAACGCCCCATAGCCCACGTTATCGTTCGGCGGCTGGGCCGGGGCGGGCGTGGCGACGAACTTCGCCCAGCCCTCGGGCAGCAGGCGCTCGCCGTTCCAGACCCCGTCGTTCAGGTGCAGCAGCCCCAGGCGCGCCAGATCGCGAGCGGTGGTCCAGACCTGACTGGAGAGGATGTAGTTGCCCTGCCAGTCGGTCTCCGGGGTCGTGCGGCTCATGCCGATCTTCCAGAGAAGCTCCGCGAACGGGAAGTCCAGAGCCGCCTGCCCATCGCCCAGGGCCGCCCGCACCGCCCGGGCCGCCAGCAGGGTGTCGTTGTTGGCATAGCGGAAGCGCATGCCCGGCGCGGCCTCCAGCGGCATGGCGGTCGTCGTCTGGGTGACCAGCGCTCCGCCCAGATAGACCTCGTCCGTGCGGTTGCCGGGACCGTCGGTCCACAGGCCCGAGCCCATGTGCATCAGCTGGACCAGGGTGATCGCCCGCCGGGGATCGCCCTCTGGCCATTCCGGAATCCCCGCCGGCCCGTCCACCCGCAGGTGGCCAAGCTGGACCGCGCGCCCGATGATCGCGGCGGTGAGGCTCTTGGCCACCGACCAGGTGCGTTGCGGCGTGTGTGGCGTGAAATCGGCCCGGAACTGCTCGGCGACGATCCTGCCGTCCTTCACCACCACCACGGCCGTGGTCTTGGTTTCGGCGCCGTAGCTGACGCCGTCGAACGCCTTGGCGAGCGTCGCCTTCAGGGTGGCGGAGGGCCGGGGCCTGATGCCGGCTTCGCCGTCCGGCCACGGGCGGTCATCGGTGAGGGCGGCGGGGCGGGTGACGCTAAGCCGCGGGAGCCGGTCGGCGAGCTCCGCCGTCGCGCCCGCCGGCAGCTGCGTGCAGCCGAGCTCGGGACGCCAGGCGGCGATCCGCGGCGGCAGGGTCTCGTCAAAGCGCACGCTCACCCGCCGGGCCTCCCGGTCGATCTCCGCCGGCAGTTCGCGGACCAGCTGCTGGTACTCCGGGTAGATGCCTTCAAGGTCGTCCTTCGCTACCTGTTCGGGCGTCAGGCCGGCGTTGAACAGGTTGCTGCACAGGAAGGCCGCCTTGTAGCCGGCGGCCAGGGCCCGGACATGGGCGTCCGGCGCGGCGGTCTGAGCGTGGACGGCCACGGGCGCGATGAACGATGCGGCCGCGACGGCCGCGGCGATGAGCAGGCGGCGCATAAGGTCTTCCCCCGAGTGTCGATGCGAACCTAGCCGGGTCACGCCGTCCCGGCGACGGTGGAAAAAAGACACCCTTGTCCAAAAAACGATGTCGGTGTGCGCGCGAGTCCACCGTCTACCTTAGAGGCAACGGAGACGACGCCATGCGCTACATGCTGCTGATCTACGACCCCGCCGGCGGCTACGACGGCCCCGACGGCGAACGTCTTCTCGCTCAGGTCACCGCCGAGCATGAGGCCCTCGCCGAGGGGCTGGCGGCGTCCGGCGTCCTGGTGGACGGCGCCGGCCTGCAGCCGCCAGAGACGGCCACGACGGTGATCCGCGGCGCCAACGGCAAGCTGGCCGTGCTCGACGGCCCTTATACCGAGACCAAGGAATATCTGGGCGGCTACTATGTGGTGGAGGCCGCCGATCTGGAGGCCGCCCTGGCCATTGCACGGCGCGTTCCCGGCGCGCCTGGAACCAAGGTCGAGGTGCGTCCGGTGATGGAAACCTGACCGGCTCTCGGGCGCCCGAGCTTGACCTTGCGCAATGACCCGCGCGGATCGCTGAAGGTGGACTTACGTAACGTCGAACCGTAACGCAGGACACATGGACGCCGAGCTCCGCACCTCGACCGCGCCGTACCGAGACCCGCGATATGCCCCGCGGCGACTGCACGTGGAGGAACGCCCGGGCGGCGAGTTCGTGCTGACGAACCCCACGCCCTACGCCACCCGCCACCAGACCATGACCTCAGCCCTCGACCAGTGGGCCGGGGAAGCGCCGGACCGGGTGTGGCTGGCCGAACGGTCCGGCGAAGGGTGGCGGACGGTCACCTTCGCCGAGGCGCGCCAGCGGATCGCCGCCCTGGCCGGGGGGCTGCGGGAGCTGGGGATTATCGGCGGCGGGCCGCTGCTGATCCTGGCCCGCAACGGTATCGACCACGCCCTGATATCCTATGCGGCCATGAGCCAGGGGCTGCCCATCGCGCCGGTCTCGCCCCAGTACGGCCTGCCGGGGGCGAATCTCGCCCGCCTGGAGCACGCCTGCGGGGTGCTCAAGCCCGCCGCCGTCTATACCGAGGACGCTGAACTGTTCGCGGACGGGCTGTCGGCCCAGGCCCTGGCGGGCCTGCCGGTGATCGCCGGCCGCAACGCCGCCCCAGGTCATGTTCCCCTGGAGCGCCTCTACCGGGAAGCACCCGCCGCCTTCACGGCGCGGCCCGAGGACCACGCCAAATATCTGCTGACCTCGGGCTCCACCGGCCTGCCCAAGGCGGTGATCTGCGCCCATCGGGAGATCAGCCTGAACTCAGCCCAGATCACGGCCTGTTTCGACGATCCCGACCCGCCGGTGATGCTGCACTCCGCCCCATGGAGCCACAGCCTGGGCGCTAACGCCATCCTGCACATGAGCCTGCACCGGGGCGGCACGCTCTACATCGACGCCGGCCAGCCCACCGCCGCCAAGTTCGGCGAGACGGTGCGCAACCTGCGGGAGCTCCAGCCCACCTACATGAACATGGTCCCTGCCGGCTGGATGCTGCTGGTGGACGAGCTGGAACGCGACGAGGCCCTGGCGCGCAACTTCTTCGCCCGGGTGCGGCTCCTGCAGTACGGCGGAGCCTCCCTCAGCCAGCCCACCGCCGACCGCATCCAGGCGGTGGCCGTCCGCACGGTCGGCGAACGGATCAGCTTCGGCTCCGGCTACGGCGCCACCGAGACCGGCCCCACGGTCTGCAACGTCCACTGGATCAACGGGCGCATGGGCATGATCGGCGCGCCCGTGCCCGGCGCCTCGGTGCGCCTTGTGCCCGTGGCCGGCAAGCTCGAGTTCCGCGTGAAGGGGCCCCAGGTCACCAAGGGCTACCTGGGCCAGCCCGAGCTCTCGGCCGCCGCCTTCGACGAGGAAGGATTCTACCGGCTGGGCGACGCCGCCCGGTTCGTAGACCCGGCCAATCCCTATGAGGGGCTCGTCTTCGACGGCCGCCTGTCCGAGAACTTCAAGCTGGCCTCCGGCACCTTCGTCACTGTGGGCGACCTGCGCATCAAGGTGGTGGGCGCCGTGGGCGGGGCCGTGACCGACGCCGTGGTCTGCGGAGAAGGCGAGGAGACAGTAGGCCTGCTCTTCTATCCCAATCCCACCCTGCCCAAGGCCGAGGTCGAGGCGACGGTGCGCGCGGCGCTGGAGCGCTACAACGCCGACGCCCCCGGCGGCGCCCGCATCGGCCGGGCCCTGGTGCTGGACGGGCCACCAGACCCCAACAGCGGCGAGATCACCGACAAGGGCTACATCGCCCAAAGCCTGGCGCGCGCGAAGCATGCCGACGCCGCCGCCAAGCTCTATGCCGATCCCCCTCCAGCAGATGTAATGGTGTTCTAGAGCATGAATGGCGCCGACGCCCTGATCTCCAACCTGGTGGCCAACGACGTCACCGCTTGCTTCGCCAATCCTGGCACCAGCGAGATGCAGTTCGTGGCCGCCCTGGACGGGGTGCCGGCGATGCGGCCGGTGCTCTGCCTGTTTGAGGGCGTGGCCACGGGCGCGGCGGACGGCTACGGCCGGATCGCGGGTAAGCCGGCCTGCACCCTGCTCCACCTTGGGCCTGGCTATGGCAACGGCGTCGCCAACCTGCACAACGCCCGCCGGGCCTTCACCCCCATCGTCAACGTCGTCGGCGACCACGCCACCTATCACCGGCAGTACGACGCCCCCCTGAACTCCGACATCGCCACCCTGGTGAAGCCCAACTCGCTCTGGGTGCGCTCGGCCGAGAGCGCCGGCGAGGTTTCAGCCCTTACCGCCGAGGCGGTGGCGGCCAGCTATGGCCCGCCCGGCGGCCCGGTCAGCCTGATCCTGCCCGCCGACTCCGCCTGGCTGGAGACCAGCGGCGAGCCCGTGATCTCCCAGAAGCCCGTGCGGCGTGCGCCTTCGCCGGAGGCGGTGGAGGCCAGCGCCAAGGCGATCAAGGCCGCCAGGAAGCCCGTCGTCCTCCTGGGCGGCCAGGCCTGTTCCGAGGCCGCACTGAAGCAGGCGGCCCGCCTCGAGGCGGCCGGCGTCACCGTCTATTCTGACACCTTCGTGCCGAAGCAGCGCCGCGGCGCCGGCGTCTATCTGCCGAAGAAGATGCAGTACTTCGGCGAGATGGCCCTGCAGGAGCTCGAGGGCGTCGACCTCATGGTGTTCGTCGGCACGACGACGCCGGTGGCCTTCTTCGCCTATCCCGACCGGCCCAGCGTGCTCGTCCCCGAGGGCTGTGAAAGCCTGACCCTCGCCGAGCGCAGCGAGGACCCCGCGGCCGGCCTCGCCGCCCTGGCCGACGCCCTAGGCGCGCCCCAGGACGGGCCGGTGCAGCCGCTGAAGATCCCTGACGCCGCGCCGACCGGCGGGCTCAACGCCTATCTGGCCGGGGCCTCCATCGCCCGTCACCTGCCCGAGAACGCCATCCTTTGCGACGACGCCGTGACCTCGGGGACCGGAGTGGCCGTGGGCACCGCCACCGCCCGGCCGCACGATGTCCTGGCGCTCACCGGCGGGGCCATCGGCATCGGCCTGCCCATGGCCATCGGCGCCGCCGTGGCCGCCCCCGACCGCAAGGTGGTGTCCCTGAACGGCGACGGGGCGGCCATGTACACGGTCCAGTCGCTGTGGACTCTGGCCCGGGAGAAGCTGGACGTCACGGTGGTGGTCTTCGCCAACCACACCTACCGGATCCTCAATGTGGAGATGACGCGCACCGGCGCCGGCAAGGCCGGCCCCAAGGCCTCGCAATTGCTGGACCTGGGCGATCCCAGGATCGACTGGGTGTCGGTGGCCAAGGGCTTGGGCGTGTCAGCGGTTCGCTGCGAGACCGCCGAGGCCTTCGACGCGGCCTTCGCCGCCGCCATGGCCCAGAAGGGCCCGACCTTCATCGAAGCGGCGATCTGACGACTGGCCCAAGGCGCCACGCCGCCGCCTCCTGCAGCAAGGCGCAGCAACGCAAAGAAAAAGGCCCGCGGAGCGATCCGCGGGCCTTCGTCTTTCAGACTGCCGGAAGCCTTAGGTGTTGCCCTTCAGCTTGCAGGTGCCGGCGAAGGCGCAACCCAGGGCGCCCACGGCGGTGACCTTCGGGGTCGACTGGTACTCGATCACATAGCCCTTCAGGCCGTCGGCGCAGGCGACTTCCACATAGGTGGTGCCCTTGTCGCTACGACCCACGACGCGCGATTCCGACACGTCGCAGGAGTTGAAGTTGAACTTCTTCAGGTCGGCCGTGAGGTTGGCGTAGCCGTTGTCATTCGACAGGCTGCACTTGTAGCCGGCCACCGGCGCGCGACCGCAGTCCAGCACCTGGCTGCCCGCGCCCGAAGCCTTGAACAGGCCGATGGCGCCCGTGCCGTCCTTGCAGACCAGCTCGACGTTCTCTTCACCCGGCTTCGGCGGGAACAGCGCGTAGCGCTCGACTTCGCAGTTCGAGCCCGCGGCCTTGGCCAGCTTGGTGTAGAGGGCCGCCTGCTCGGTCTGGGCCTGGCGGACGTCGGTCAGGGTGCAGCCGCCCAGCAGGTGGGAGGCCTTGGCGCAGTCGACGGTCTCGGAGAGCTGGCCGTTGGCCACCTTGTAGATGTAGCCCTTACCGTCCTCGCAGGCGGCTTCGTAGTACTGCGAGTTGTCCTTGGCGGCGCCCAGGAAGCGGCGGTCCTTCACCGTNCAGCCATTGTTGGCGGCGGCGGCGTAGCGGTCCACGACGGCCANGCGGGAGGCCTTGTCGGTCAGGGTGCATTTGATGTTGGTGTCGGCGTCGTCNTAGAGCAGGCAGCTCTGGGCCTGGGCCGGCTTGGACGCATCGAACGGCGCGCTGGCTATCAGGATGTAGCCCTCGCCGCCTTGGCAAGCGACTTCCAGGTAGGTGTTGGTCTTGGTCTGGCCGATGCGGCGGGCCTGTTCAGGCAGGCACTGCACGCCGGCGGCCTGGAACACCGGGGCGAGCGCCGCCTTCGGATCGGCGTTGCCCGGCAGCAGGCACGGAGTCGACGGTTGCTGGCCCGGAGCCGGCGGCGTGTTGGCCTCGACGCAGCTGAAGACGGTCGGCGTCCCTTCGGCCGGGGCCTGCAGGACATAGCCCATCTGGCCGGCGGCGCAGGCGACCTCGTAGTACGAAGTCTTGCTCTTCTTATCCTCGCCGATCTTGCGGGCGTCGGACACCTGGCAGGGCAGGCCCGCCGCCGTCACCACCGCGGGGGCTTCCGCCATGCCGCTCTTGCGCGCGGCGGCCGGGATGTCGGCCGCTTTCTTGCCTTGCGACACGGCCGCGGCGGGCACGAGAACCAGCGCCGCCAGCGCCGCCGCGAGCCCGATAGCCTTGGGCGTCTTCACCTGAGCTTCTCCTGGGATTCCTTAAGGGGTGGTCTTGTTTGGGCCGCACATAAGCGCTGCATAACCCGCGGGGTCAAGCTGCCCCCTCTACAGGGCGCAAGTATGGCGCCGCGCGCCGACAGCGCCTCGACCAGCGGCGACGATCGCCCGCGAGAACAGCAACCCGCGTTACCTGAACTCAGCCTGGACGGACGGTCAGCCGCACGCCGGAAATGCCGGTCACCTCAACCCGCGCCCCGGCTTCGAGCACGGCGTCCACCTCCAGTTCCGCGGGCCATTCCTTGCCGTCGATCAGCACCCGGCCGGACCGCCCCTCGAAGGGGCGCACCGCCGAAGCCGAGCGCCCCACGAGCCGCTCCACATTGTCGTTGATGTCCCCGCCGCCGGCGAGCACCGAACGGGGCAGGTAGCGCCGAGCGAGCAGGGTCGATGCGATGGTCAGGACCGCGAACACGACCAGCGCCGTGGGGAAGGAAATGTCCCCCAGGAGCGTGGCCAGGGCCACCGCTCCGGCGGAAGCGGAGGCCCAGAGCAACCAGCCCGAGCCGGTCATGATCTCGATGGCGATCAGGGCCGCGCCCAGAGCCCCCCACAGCCAGAAGGGCTGGGCGGCATAGAGGTCGGCGAGCGTCTGCATGGCTCAGGCTCCGGTGGTCGGCACGGCCCCGCGGCCGCGCGACGCCGGACGCGGGGGGCTCGGATCGTCAGCGCTGATAGCCTTCACCAGTTCGCCGATGCCGCCCACCGAGCCCACGAGGGCGCTCATCTCGGCCGGGACAATGACCGTCTTCTGCTGCGGGCTGCTGGCCAGCTGGGCGAAAGCCTCCACGTACTTTTGGGCGACGAAGTAGTTGATGGCGTTCACGTCGCCACGGGCGATGGCGCTGGAGACCAGCTCGGTGGCCTTGGCCTCGGCCTCGGCCTCGCGCTCCCGGGCCTCGGCGTCGCGGAAGGCGGCCTCACGGCGGCCCTCGGCTTCCAGGATCGCCGCCTGCTTGGCGCCCTCAGCCCGGGCGATGGCGGCGGATTTTTCGCCGTCCGCCTCGGTGATCACGGCCCGCCGTTCGCGCTCGGCCTTCATCTGGCGGGCCATGGCGGCGGTGATGTCCGGCGGCGGCTGCAGGTCCTTGATCTCGATCCGCGCCACCTTCACGCCCCAGGGCCCGGTGGCCTCGTCGATGACGTTGAGCAGGCGGGTGTTGATGGCGTCGCGCTGAGAGAGGACCTCGTCCAACTCCATGGAGCCCACCACCGTCCGCAGGTTGGTCATGGCCAGCTGCTGGATAGCGTAGTTCAGGTTGTCGACCCGATAGGCCGCCGCCGCGGCGTCCATCACCTGGATGAAGACGATGCCGTCCACCTGCACCACGGCGTTGTCGCGGGTGATCACCTCCTGGCGCGGCACGTCCAGGACCTGCTCCATCATGTTCACCCGCCGGCCGATGCCTTCGACGAAGGGGGTGAGGAAGCTGATGCCTGGCTTCAGCGTGCGGGTGTACCGGCCGAACCGCTCCACCGTGTATTCGCGCCCCTGGGGCACGATCTTGATGGTGTTGAAGGCCACGACGACGGCCAGGAACAGAAAGACGGCTGCGACTGCCAGATCCATGCGGACCTCCCCTATCGAGAGACGAGCTTATCGGCGCCGCCCAACCTGCGCCACGGAAACCGCCGAAGACCCGGCCTCGCGCGGAGGCGGCGCGTCTGCTAGCGCATGGATCATGACCCGCAGCTTCCTTCAGCCGACCGCCGTGACTGTCTCACTGGCCACAGCGCTGGCCCTGGCGCTCGTCGCCCCCGCGGGCGCCCAGACCCCCAAGGCTTCGCCTGCGCCCAAGGCGGCTCCGTCGAAGCCTGCCGGAACTGGCGGCTACGACGCCACCAACCCGCAAGCCCTCTCCGGCCTGCTCACCAGCGCCGGGGCCACCGTCGCGGCCACGCGCCGCGAAGGGGACAGCGTGTTCCTGTCGATCACCTCGCCGGCCGCGAACTTTTCGGTGCAGTTCGCCGGCTGTAACGCGAATGGCCGCGCCTGCCAGGCGGTGCTGTTCGACAGCCTCGTGAACCTCGGCAAGCCGACGCTCGCCCAGATCAACGACTTCAACCAGACCTCGGTGGCCTGCCGGATGCATCAGGACCGGCAGGGAAGGCCGCACGTCACCTACGCCGCCCTGCTGCTGGGCTCGGACACCGAGGCCAGTGGCCAGACCCATCTGGCGGCCTGGCAGGGATGCCTGGCGGACGCCGCCATCTTCTCCCGCGATCCGACGGGCTATCTCGCCATTGCGCCCTGAAGGGCTCAGGCCGGCGCCAAGGCCCGGCCACGGATGGCGGCCACGCGGTCGATGGCCGCCTCGGCCTCGGCCATGATCGCCTCGACAATCTCGCCCGCCGGGCGAACGTCGCGCACGCCGCCCGCCGACTGGCCCATGGCGAAGCAGGAGCGGTCGGCGTCGAGGCCCTCGATCTGGCCGCCGATGCCGCCCATGACGCCGTTCTGGTACGAGATCATGGCCTGGGCCGGGAACGGCTGGATGTCGGCCGGGCGGCTTTCCCAGTCCTCGACGTAAGCGTTCTTCTTCACCCGCATCGGCTTGCCCGAGTAGCAGCGGGTGCGGATGGTGTCCTCGTCCGAGGCGGCAACGATGGTCTGCCGGTACATGTCGCCGGCGTGAGCCTCCTTCGAGGCGATGAAGCGCGTGCCCATCCAGACGCCCACCGCCCCAAGGCTCAGGGCCGCGGCCAGGCCCCGGCCGTCATAAAGCCCGCCGGCGGCGACCACCGGGATCTTAACCGCCTCCACCGCCTGGGCGACCAGGGGCATGGTGCCCACGAGGCCGGTGTGGCCGCCGCCCTCGCCGCCCTGGCAGATCACCGCGTCACAGCCGGCCTGCTCGGCCTTCACCGCGTGCTTCACGGCCCCGCAGACCACCATGACCTTGAGGCCGGCCTTCTTCAGCTTCTCAAGGATCGGCATGGGCACGCCGAGGCCGGCGACGAAGGACGAGGCGCCCTCCTCGATGATCACGTCCACCGAGGCGGTGAGGCTCTCGGGGCTGGCGGCCAGCAGGTCGACGCCGAAGGGGCCGTCGGTGAGCTTGCGCACCTGGCGCATCTGGTTGCGGATGAAATCGGGATCCTTGCCGGCCATGCCCAGCACCCCGTAGCCGCCGGCGTTGGTGACCGCCGCCGCAAGTTCCGCGTAGGAGACGCCGCCCATCCCGGCCAGCATGACCGGATGGCGAACGCCCAGCAGGTCACAGAGCGGCGTATGCAGGGTCATGACGTCCTCCCGTTCTCGATCTTGGACGGAAAGGATGGCGCCGCGGAATTGGCTTGGAAACCGTGACGCGAGGTCAGTTGCGGGCGGAAACCAGGGACGCCCGGACAACGGCCGGATGATGGGAAGCTCGGTCAGTTCGGCGGCGGCAAAGTCCAGGAAGGCGCGCACACGCGGCCACAGGCCTGCGTCAGGCGGCGGTCCAGCCGCCGTCGGCGGTGAAGGCCGCGCCGGTGGTGGAGGCTCCGAGGTCCGAGACCAGATAGAGCAGCATCCCGGCCAGGTGCTCGTACTCGACGAAGGCCTTGTTGGGCTGGGCCGCAAGAATGACATCCTCGACCACCCGTTCCCGGGCGATGCCCCGGGCCTTGGCCTGGTCGTCGATCTGGGCCTCCACCAGCGGCGTCTTCACATAGCCGGGGCAGATGGCGTTCACGGTGACGCCGCTGCGGGCCAGTTCCAGGGCGCAGGACTTGGTGAAGCCCACGATGCCGTGCTTGGCGGCCACATAGGCGGCCTTGAACGGCGAGGCGACGAGGCCGTGGGCCGAGGCCACATTGACGATCCGCCCGCGCCCAGCAGCCTTCATCAGCGGGATCGCCGCCTTGGTGGCGTGGAAGGCCGAGGTCAGGTTGATGGCGATGATCTGGTCCCACTTCGCCTCGGGGAACTCGTCCACCGGGGCGACGTGCTGGACGCCGGCGTTGTTCACCAGGATGTCGAGCCGTCCGAACTGCCCCTTGGCGAAGGCGATAAGGTCGCGGATCTCCCCGGGCTTGGTCATGTCGGCGCCGTGGTAGAGCACCGTCGCCCCCGTGGCCTCGGCGATGCGGGCCCGGTCCGCTTCGATCTGGTCGACGTCCCCGAAGCCGTTGAGCACCACATTGACGCCCTGCGCGGCGAGCGCCCCGGCCAGGGCCTGGCCGATGCCGCTGGTGGAGCCGGTGACCACGGCCGCCTGGCCTTCGAGGTGGTAGTCCACCGCCATGTCAGTCCTCCTTGGCGCGGGTCTTGGACGGCGGCGGAGGCTGCGGCCGAACGAAGGTGAACTCCTCGTCCGTGGAAAGCTCGGGCGCAAGGCGGTAGCCAGCCACGTCGAAGCCCCTCAAGTCTGTGGCGCGTTCGATCCGGTTGTCGATGGCGTAGCGCGCCATCAGCCCCCGGGCCTTCTTGGCGTAGAAGGAAATGATCCGGCGCTCGCCGTCCTTCTCCTCAAGGAAACGGCACGACACCACCGGCAGCTTGAGCGCCGCCCGGTCGACGGCGCCGAAATATTCCCCGCTGGCGCAGTTCACCAGGGTCGGGTCCTTGTGGCCCACCGCTGCGGCATTGAGGGCCTGGCTGAGCCGGTCGCCCCAGAAGTCGTAAAGGCTGGCGCCGCGCGGGGTCTTCAGCCGCGTGCCCATCTCCAGGCGATAGGGCTGGATGGCGTCGAGCGGACGCAGCACGCCGTAAAGGCCGGACAGGATGCGGATGTGATCCTGCGCCCAGGCCAGGGCCTTCCTGTCCAGCTCCCTGGCCTTCAGCCCGACATAGACGTCGCCGTTGAAAGCGAAGGCCGCCTGCAGTCCCTCTTCGGAGGCCGGATCGAAGGCCTGGAAGCGCTCGCGGTTCAGCTTGGCGAGATTGTCGGACAGCGACATCAGCCGCTTGAGGTCGGCGGCGGTCAGCTTGCGCGTGACCTCCGCGAGCTCCGCCATGTCCTCGGTGAGCTGCGGGGCGGTGAGCGGGGCGGAAACCGGCGGCTGGGTGAAATCGAGCGCCTTGGCCGGGGAAAGGACGATCAGCATTTGCCGGCCGTCTTAAGCAGCGCCGTTCACAGCGCCAACCCCGCCTAGAACAGCACCCGCGGATTGAGGATGCGGTGCGGGTCGAGCGCACGGCGAATGGCCTGCATCGCCTGAACTTCGGTCGCCGACTTGTAGCGGGCGCCCTCGGCGGTCTTCATCACCCCCAGGCCGTGCTCGGCGCTGATTGAACCGCCGAGCCGCGCGGCGATGTCATGGACCATCCGCGAGCCGTCATCCCGCCGCGCGATGTGCTCGGCGTCCGGCCCGTCCGCAGGACGCAGCACGTCGTAGTGGATATTGCCGTCGCCCACATGGCCGAAGGCGACCACCCGGCTGCCGGGCGCGAAGGCGCGGACGGCGGCGTCGGCCTGTTCGATGAAGGCGGGCACCTGGCTCACCGGCACGGCGATGTCGTGCTTCCACACGGCCCCCTCGGGCTTCTGGGCGGCCGACTGGTTCTCACGGACCGCCCAGAACGCCTTCGCCTGGCCTTCCGTCTGCGCGACCACGGCGTCACGCACGAGGCCCGCCTCAAGGCCGCCTTCCAGGAAGCGCTCCATGGCCCGCTCGGCCGCCCCCTCCTCGGCCGTGGCGAACTCGGCGAGGACGTACCAGGGGTGCGGATCAGCCAGCGGGTCGCGCGTGCCCGGAATGTTGCGGATGGCGAGCTCGACGTTCAGTCGCCGCATCAGTTCGAAGGCCTCGACGGCGCCGCCGGAAACCTCCTTGGCCCGGGCCAGAAGTTCGATGGCGGCCGTGGGCGAGCCCAGGCCCAGGATGGCGACGGCTCGGCTCGCCAGCACGGGATGCAGCTTGAGCCCCGCCGCCGTGACGACGCCCAGGGTGCCCTCGGCCCCGATCAGCAGCTGCTTGAGATCGTAGCCGGTGTTGTCCTTGCGCAGGTGCTTGAGCCCGTTCCAGACCTCGCCATTCGGCAGCACCGCCTCCAGGCCGAGCACCAGGCTGCGGGTCATGCCGTAGCGCAGCACCTGGACGCCGCCGGCGTTGGTGGAGACAAAGCCGCCGACCGTGGCCGACCCCTCCGACGCCAGGCCCAGGGGAAAACGGCGCCGGGCCTCGGCGGCGGCGGCGTGGACCTCGGCCAGGGTGACGCCCGCCTCGGCGGTGATCACGTCGTCCAGCACCGAGACCTCGCGGATGGTCCGCATCCGCTCGGTGGACAGCAGCACCTCGCCCTGCGGGATCTGGCCGCCCACGAGGCCGGTGTTGCCCCCCTGGATGGTGATCGGCTGGCGCGCCTCGGCGCAGATCCCCACGACAGCGGCGACCTCGGCGGTGGTCCTGGGCAGGGCTAGGAACGGCGTCGTCCCCGACCAGCGGTCGCGCCATTCCACCAGCTTGGGGGCGATGCGCGCCGGATCCTCGCTCCAGCCGCCCTCGCCCAGCACGGCCTTGAGGCGGGAGATGACGTCGGCGGAGACAGCGTCGCTCATGGGCTTCAGCCTATCATCCCACAAAGCCGGCGGCGCGCTTGAGCCGGTCGTTGATGGCCTCGCCCAGCCCATCGTGCGGGATCGGCGCCACCGCGATGCCGGAAGCTCCCGAACGGTCGGCGGCGCGCAGGTGGGCGAAGAGGTTGGCCGCCGCCTCGGCGAGGTCGCGCCCCTCGCTGAGCTGGAACAGGCGCTCATGGGCGGCGGGACCAAAAGCCAGGAAGGCCTCGTCGGGACGGGGCGCTTCCACATCCAGGCGCACCGGGAGGTCTGGCGCATAGTGCCGGGCCAGGCGGCCGGGTGAGCGCCTTGCGTCGGCCTCCGCCTCGGCGAGCGGGCCGATCACCGCCTCGATCTCGGCCCGGGTCACGGCCCCCGGTCGCAGCAGTCGGGCTTCGTCCAGCAGCGCGACCACGGTGGACTCCAGCCCCACCGCGCAGGGCCCGCCGTCGAGGGCCGCCGCCGCCGCTGAACCGGTTTCCTCCACCGCCGCGGCGAAAGTCGTGGGGCTGGGACGCCCGGACCGGTTGGCGGACGGCGCGACCACCGGCCCGCCAAAGGCCGCGAGCAGCGCCTGCGCCGTCGGATGGCCCGGAACGCGCACGGCCACGGTGTCGAGGCCCGCCCGGGCGAGATCGCAAACGGCCTCGGCGTCGGCCACGGGCAGCACCAGGGTCAGCGGGCCCGGCCAGAAGCGGGCCGCCAGGGCCGTGGCCCGGTCGTCGAACCGGGCGATCCGCCGGGCCGCCGCCACGTCGGGCACATGGGCGATCAGCGGGTTGAAACTGGGCCGTCCCTTGGCGGCATAGACGGCGGCCACCGCGCGCGCGTTTCCGGCGTCGGCGGCTAGGCCATAGACCGTCTCGGTCGGCATCAGTACGAGCCCGCCCGCCTTCAGCGCCCGGGCCGCGGAAATGGGGTCGGCGGCATCCACGCAAGGGCGGTTACACGAGGGCTGACCCGCGCGGCAACTTTCGCGGGGGCCAGGACGGGCGTAGAAGCCGCCCATGACCTTCCGCGCCCCCGTCCGCGACCTCGCCTTCGCCCTCAAGACCGTCGGCCATTCCGATCTGGTCAAGCGCGCGTTTCCCGATCTCGACGCAGAGACCGTCCAGGCCGTGCTGGAGGCCGCCGGGGCCTTCGCCGACAACGAACTCGCGCCCTTGAACCGCGTGGGCGACCAGCAGGGCGCCAAGTACGCCAACGGTTCGGTCACCGCCGCCCCCGGTTTCGCCGCCGCCTACAAGGCCTTCGCCGAACAGGGCTGGAATTCGCTGTCGGCCGAGACCGTGTTCGGCGGCCAGGGCCTGCCCAAGGCCATGGAACTGGCCGTCTTCGAGATGGTCCATGCGGCCAACATGGCCTTCGGCCTCTGCCCCATGCTGACCCAGGCGGCCATCGAAGCCCTGACCCTGCACGGCACGGAGAAGCAGAAGACCCTGGTGCTGCCCAAGCTGGTGTCCGGCGAATGGACCGGCGCCATGGTGCTCACCGAGCCGCAGGCTGGCACGGACCTCGGCGCCCTCACGGCACGCGCCGAGCCCGACGGCCAGGGCGGCTATCGCCTCTACGGCCAGAAGATCTTCATCACCTGGGGCGACCACGACGCCACCGACAACATCATTCATCTGGTCCTGGCCCGCACGCCCGACGCCCCGCCCGGTGTGAAGGGGATCAGCCTGTTCCTGACGTCGAAGTACGAACTGAAGGACGACGGCAGCCTCGGGGCGCGCAACGACTTCCGGCCGGCCTCCATCGAGCACAAGCTAGGCATCCACGGCTCGCCCACCTGCGTCATGCTGTACGAGGGCGCCAAGGCCGAGTCGGTGGGCGAGTTGGGCCAGGGCCTCGCCCACATGTTCGTCATGATGAACGCCGCCCGCCTGCAGGTGGGCGTCCAGGGCGTGGCCATTGCCGAGCGGGCGTTCCAGCAGGCCCTGGCGTTCAGCCTCGAACGCAAGCAGGGCCGCGCGGTATGGTCGGGCGAATATCCAGCGCCGATCTACGGCCACCCGGACGTGCGCCGCACCCTCACCCTCGTCAAGGCCAAGATCGACGCCGCCCGGGGCATCTGCCTGACCACCGGCGTGCTGGCGGACCTGGCGCGGCTGGCCGACAGCGAGGACGAGCGCGCCGCCGCCAAGGCCCGGCAGGAACTGCTCACCCCCATCGCCAAGGCCTGGTCCACCGACCTTGGCGTCGAGGCCGCGTCCGCCGGCGTGCAGGTGCATGGCGGCATGGGCTTCATTGAGGAGACCGGCGCGGCCCAGCACTATCGCGACGCCCGCATCGCCCCGATCTACGAGGGCACCAACGGCGTCCAGGCCGCCGACCTCGTGGGCCGGAAGGTCCGCGCCAACGGCGGCGAGACGATGCGCGGGCTGTGCGCCGAAATGGTCCTTACCGCCCAGGCCCTGGCCGATGCGCCCGGCCTGGCGTCGGTGGGAGAGCGCCTGGCGCAGGGCGTCGCCGCGCTTGAGCGCGCCACCGACTGGCTGATCTCAGCCGACAACGCCGCGGCCCTCGCCGCCTCCGTTCCCTATCTCAAACTGTCAGGCGACGTCATCGGCGGCTGGATTCTGGGACGCCAGGCGATGGCCGCCGCCGGTTCGGACGAGCCATGGCTGAAGGCCAAGGCCGCCCTCGCCCGCCTCTACGCCGCCCAGGTGCTCAGCACCGCACCCGGGCTGGCCGACGGCCTCTCCGAGGGCTGGGACGGACTGGAACACATCCCGGCGGAGGCTCTCGCCGGTTAGCCGATGCGGCCTTATGTCGGGGACCCGACTTTGTTTTTCTAAGCTTTACCATTTGCCCCGCATGTCGCCTTGGGGACTACGGGGCGGGTTAGATGGCCATTACCAAGGAGCGGCTCGACCAGCTGGGCCTGGGCGAAGAGACGTTCAGCGCATATCAACTCACGCTCCTTGGGCTGACCTTCCCGCTCTGGGCGCATCTGGTCTTCAACGCCCTCGGCGCCACGGCCGCCTACCTCCTGGGGCATCCGAAGATCGCCGTGACTATGTTCGTGACCTGCACGGTCATGGACGTCGCCATGCAGATCATCGTTCGGCGCTGGCTAGCCACGAGCGCGGACGGCGATGACGAGCGTGGCTTCCGCAAGCTGGCGGTGCTGTGCGCGATCCGGGCGACGGTCTACCTCGCCCCGACCGCGGCCATGGTGGTCAACGGCGCCGAAGCCGAGATCGCCTACTTCGCCACCCAGGCCTGTCTGTTCGTGGCCGTGGCCATGGGCGCCGGCTCCCTGCGGCCGCTGATCTTCTGGGCCCTGTCGGCGCCGCTGCTGCTGCTGGCGGTGGGCATGGCCGCCACCCAGTTGAAGCCCAGCAACGGTGGCGCCGTGCTGATCGGCTGCTTCGGCCTGATTGCCACCATGGTGCTGATCTCGCGCGGGACCTTCCGGGCGATCATGACCTGGCACGCCGCCTTCAACGCCGACCTCGCCCTGATGCGCGACCTTGAGGCGGCCCGCGATCAGGCGATCGCCGAACGCGCCGCCGCCGACCGCGCCCGCGAGGAAGCCCGCCGCGCCAACCGCGCCAAGTCCGCCTTCCTGGCCACCATGAGCCATGAGATCCGCACGCCCATGAACGGCGTCCTGGGCATGGCCCAGCTTCTCAAGCGCGACGAGACCGACCCGATCCAGATGGAGCGGCTCAGCACCCTCATCGACAGCGGCGAGTATCTGCTTTCGATCCTCAACGACATTCTCGACGTCTCGAAGATCGACGCCGGCCGGCTGGAGATCGTGCCCCGGCCCGAGGACCTGCGGCGGCTGCTGGACCGGTTGATCGACTTCTGGGGCGGCCGGGCCGACGAAAAGGGCGTGGCCCTCCGGCTGACCGTGGCCGACGACGTCCCGGATTTCGTGCTGGCCGACGCCCTGCGCCTGCGCCAGGTGCTGTTCAACCTCGTCGGCAACGCCCTGAAGTTCACCGAGGCCGGCGCCGTGGACGTCATCGTCGGCGCCCGCCCCCGGGAGGACGGCCGGGTGCTCGTCCGTTTCTCGGTGCAGGACACCGGTCCCGGCATCGCTCCCCAGCACCTGCCCATGCTGTTCGACCGCTTCTCCCAGGGCGAGGAGGCCGAGGCGCGCAAGTTCGGTGGGACCGGGCTGGGCCTCGCCATCGTCAAGCAACTCACCGAGCTGATGGACGGCCAGGTGTCGGTGGAGAGCGAACTCGGCAAGGGCTCGACCTTCCACGTGGATATCCCCCTGGCCCTGGCCAGCAGCGCTGCCGCATCCAGACCGGAGAGCGCGCCCGAAGCCGAGCCGGCGGTCCTGCCAGGGCTCGAGGACCTGCGGGTCCTGGCGGTGGACGACAACGCCGTGAACCTCCTGGTGCTCGACCAGATGCTCAGCGCCTTCGGGGCGATGGTGGTCAAGGCGGCCAGCGGCGCCGAAGGCCTCGAACTGCTGGCGGGCCAGTCCTTCGACCTCGTGCTGATGGACATCCAGATGCCCGGCATGAGCGGGCTTGAGGCCTTGCAGCGCCTGCGGGAGACGCCTGGCCCCAACCGCGAGGCGCCGGTGGTGGCCCTGACCGCCGACGTGACCTCGGGCGGCCGCGAGCGCTACCTGGGCCTCGGCTTCACCGAACACGCCGCCAAGCCGATCCAGGCGCCCGACCTGCTCGCGGCGATCGCCCGCGCCCTGGACGCCTCAGCCGCCGCTCCCGAGGACCGGCCGGAAGTAGCGTGAGCCTTACCCACCTGCCCTCTGGCCCCGCTCGGCCCCACCCGGCATGTTCGCCCCGTGACCGCTCTTTTCGACCCGACCTTCTGGCTGCGCGACCCGGTGGCCGTGGCCCGCGACCTCATCGGCTGGGAGTTGCTGGTGAACGGCGTCGGCGGCCGGATCGTCGAGACTGAGGCCTACCACCAGGAGGATCCGGCCTCGCACAGCTTCTCCGGCCCCACCCCGCGCAACCGGGTGATGTTCGGCCCGCCGGCCCACGTCTATGTCTACCGCAGCTACGGCGTCCACTGGTGCATGAACCTGGTGTGCGGTCCCGAGGGCGACGGAGCGGCCGTGCTGATCCGCGCCCTGCAGCCGACCCACGGCCTGGAGATCATGGCCGAGCGCCGCGGACTGGCCGATCCGCGGGGCCTTTGCTCAGGGCCCGGCAAGCTTTGCCAGGCCCTGGCCGTCACCCGCGAGCACGACGGCCTCAGCGCCGCCGACGCCCCGTTCGAGCTGCGTCCGGGCCATGCGACGGAGATCATCTCTGGCCCCCGCATCGGGATCACCAAGGCCGCGGAAAAGCCCTGGCGGTTCGGCGAGGCGGGCTCGCCCTATGTGAGCCGCCCCTTTCCGAAGGCCTAGCGCCGACGTCCTAGAGCTGGGCCAGCAGGTAGTCGGCCGAGGAGACCTTGAACTCGCCGGGCTGCTCCACATTGAGCTGCTTCACCACGCCGTCCTCGACGATCATGGAGTAGCGCTGGGAGCGCGAGCCCATGCCGAACTTCGAGCCGTCGAAGTCGAGGCCCAGGGCCTTGGCGAAGGCGCCGTTGCCGTCAGCCAGCATGACGATGTCGTCGCCCACCGCCTGATCTTCGGCCCAGGCGCGCATGACGAAGGCGTCGTTCACCGAGGTGCAGGCGATCAGGTCGACGCCCTTGGCCTTCAGGTTCGCGGCTTCCTGCTTGAAACCCGGCAGGTGCTTGGCCGAGCAGGTGGGCGTGAAGGCGCCCGGCACCGCGAACAGCGCCACCTTACGGCCTTTGAAGAACTCGTCCGTGGAGACCGGCTTGGGGCCCTCGGCCGTCGCCTGGGTCAGGGTCAGGCTGGGCAGCTTGTCGCCAACTTGAATGGTCATGAGCGTCTCCTGATGTCCGTTGCCTTCCGCTCTAACCGAACCTCCTTGAAAGCGCCACGAAGACGCTCGACATTGTCACCTGATGGAAAGCGGCTTCTTGTCCGGCCAGCTCCTGATCGCCATGCCCGGGATCTCGGACCCACGGTTCGAGCGCACGGTCATCCTCGTCTGCGCCCACGATTCCCAGCATGCGATGGGCTTGGCCCTGAACCACCCCGTCCAGGGACTCACCGTTCCCGACCTGCTTGAGCGCCTGGAAATCCGCTCGACGATCAAGCTGCCGCCCGACCTCGTTCGGGTGGGCGGGCCCCTGGAGCGCGAGCGCGGCTTCGTCCTGCACACCGACGACTACAAGGGCGAGTTCAGCCTGGAGGTCGGCGCCGGCGTCGGCCTCACGGCCACCCGGGAGGTGCTGGAGGCCATGGCCTCGGCCGAAGGCCAGCCCCGCCGCGCCCTCCTGGCGCTGGGCTACGCCGGCTGGGGCGCCGGCCAGCTCGAGCACGAGATCCGCGAGAACGTCTGGCTGACCTGCGAGGCCGACGAGGCCCTGATCTTTGACGACGACTACGCTACCAAGTGGTCCCGGGCCCTGGCCAAGCTGGGCATCGACCCCAAGTTCCTTGGCGCCGAGGCGGGCCGGGCGTAGGCGGACCGGCCTTTTGCGGGCCTAGCCCCGCGCCTTCAGCGGCGCGGCGCCGTCCACATAGCTCTCGTTGAGATAGACCTCGGCCTCCTGGGCCGAGAGGGCCGGCGCATAGCCGAAGCCCTGGCCGTAGTCGCAGCCCAGGGCCAGGAGGTTGCGCGCCATGCCAGCGTTCTCGACGCCCTCGGCCACCACCTCCATGGACAGGTCCTGGCCCAGCTTGACCACGGACGAGACGATCTTCGTCGAGCCCTCGTTGGTGGCCATGGTGCGCACGAAGTAGCGGTCGATCTTCAGGGTGTCGAACGGCAGGCGCGTCAGATAGCTGAGCGAGGAGAAGCCGGTCCCGAAGTCGTCCAGCGCCAGGGCCGCCCCGGCGGCGCGCAGGCTGTGCAGGGTGACCGCAGCGCGTTCGGGATCGCGCATGACGTCGCTTTCCGTAACCTCCAGCTTGAGCGCGCCCTCCGGCAGGCCGGTCTCGCGGCGGATGGAGATGACGTCGGCCACGAGGCCAGGGCGGTCGATTTCGCCGGTGGAAAGGTTCACCGCCACCGACAGCTCGCCGGCGGCGCGGTGCCGCTGGCGCCAGATGGCCAGCTGGCGGGCCGCCTCGCGCATCATCATGGCGCCGATCTCGCTCATGATGCCCATCTCGTCGCAGAGCGGCAGAAACTGTTCAGGCATCAGCAGCCCGCGGCGCGGGTGCCGCCAGCGGACCAGGGCCTCGAACCCCGACAGCGCCCCGGTCGAGAGCCGCACGATCGGCTGGTAGAACGGCATCAGTTCGCCGCGGCTCAGAGCGCCCTTCAGATCGCCTTCCAGGGCGAGGCGCGACAGGCCGTCGGTCTCGAGCGAGCGGCCATAGGCGGCCGCCCCGCCGCGGCCGTGGCTGCGAGCCGATTCCACCGCCAGTTCGGCCCGGCGCAGCAGCTCAGTCGCCTCGGGGGCGTCCTCGCCGCCGTTCGCTTCCACGGCGCCGATGGAGAGGGTCGGGTGGATGTCGAAGCCGGCCACCCGCAGGGGCAGCTCCAGGGCCCGGCGCAGGGCCTCAGGCCCCGGCGACTCCGCCTTCGGGCAGAGGGCGGCGAACTCGTCCTCGCCGATGCGGCCCAGCAGGGCGCCGGGCGGAAAGGCCGCGGCCAGGCGCGAGCCCAGGGCGGCCAGCACCAGGTCTGCGCGCTCATGGCCCAGGGCTTCGTTCAGGCGCCGCAGACGGTCGAGATCGGCGACGATCAGCTCATGGCCGCCCGGCGTCTGCAGGCGCTCGCGGGCGCGGGCGATGAAGCTGCGCCGGTCGAGCAGGCCGGTGAGCGTATCCTGGTCCGAGGCGGCGAACTTGATCTCTGGGGCGATGACGCCGGCGGCGCGCAGGCCTTCCTCGAGCCACACCCCGCGCCAGCTGCAGACCCCGCCGCCGCGCATCCGCAGGCGCACCGCCACCTCGCCGCCCGGCGGCTGGACGCGCAGGATCTCCTCGGCCTGGGCCCGGTCCTGCGGGAGGGCGAGCGCCCTGAGCGCGGCGGAGGAACAGTCGGGCGCCAGGGGCCCGAGGCCCAGGGCGCGCGTGCCGCCGGTCAGGCGCAGGCGGTCCTTCTCAGGCTCCCAGACCCAGAGCGCGACGTCGGCCGCGCCCAACGCTTCGAGCGTGGCCGTGGCGTCCCACATCCAGCGGTCGTTCGACATCTACTCTTGGCCGCGCCCAACCCGGCGTCGGCTTCAGACCGACACCCCCTCGTCCGTGCCGTCGTCCCCGGCATAGGGACTGGTGCGGCCGAACAGGACATGATCGCGCCAGGCGCCGTTAATTTTGAGATAAGCCCTGGCGAAGCCCTCCTCGACGAACCCGGCCTTGCCGAGCAGGTCGCGGGAGGGGCGGTTCTCGGGAATGCAGGCCGCCTCCAGGCGGTGCAGCCGCAGAGTGCGGAAGGCGAATTCGCTGAGCGCTTTCACCGCGGCGAGGGTGAGGCCCTGACGGGTGTAGGGCCGGCCGCACCAGTAGCCCACCGAGCCCATCTGGGCGACGCCGCGGCGGACGTTTGACAGGGTGATCCCGCCCGTGAGGGCGTCGTCCGAGGCCCGGAAGATGAAGAACGGATAGGCCGCCCCCGCCTCGCGGTCGCGGGCATAGGCGAGCAGCCGACGGCGGAAGGCCGCGCGGGACAGGTCGTCCGCCGGCCAGGTCGGCTCCCACGGCTGCAGGAAGGCGCGGCTGACGGCCCGCAGCTCACGCCACTCGGCATAGTCCGAGGCCCGCGGCGGACGGAGCCACACGCGCTCGCCCTCCAGGCGGAGGCCGCTTTCCGGGGCGATCCAGTCCAGCAACGCCATGACGGGAGACTCGCCTATTTCCCCGGGGCCGGGCAAGCCCCGCGGCAGGCTCCGGAACGTCGCAGCGTCAGCCCTGCACGAGGCGCTGGAAGACCTCCGCCGACTTCAGGGCCGCCTTGGGACCGAGGACCGCCACCGCCGCCTTCTTCTCCCCCAGGATGCGGCTGGTCAGGGCGGCCAGGCGCTCGGGCGTCACCGCATCGACATCGGCGGCCACCGCATCGGGATCAAGGGTGCGGCCGAACAGCAGCACCTGCCCGGCGGCCTGTTCGGCCCGCGCCAGGGCCGACTCCCGCCCCATGAACATGGAGCCCTTGAGCTGCGCCTTGGCCCGGGCCAGCTCGGCTTCGGGCACGGGTTTGGCGAGGGCGGCGATCTCGCCGACGGTCACCTGCGCGAGCTCGGCTGCATCCTCGGCCGCGCAGCCAGCGAAGACGCCCAGCACGCCGGTGTCGGCATAGGTCTCGGAATAGGCGTCGATGGCGTAGGCGAGCCCCCGCTTCTCCCGGGCCTCCTGGAACAGGCGCGAGGCCATCCCCCCGCCCAGGATCTCCGCCAGCAGGCGCAGGGCGAAATAGTCGGGATCGTGGACGCCCACCGCCGGCAGCAGCAGCACCACATTGGCCTGTTCCAGGCGCTTGGCCACGGTCCGCACACCGCCGGTGAAGGTCGCCGGCGGAGGCGCGGCTAGGCCTTCGCCGTCCGCCCCGCCGAAGTCGCGCTCAGCCAGGGCCAGCAGTTGGTCCTGGTCCACCGCCCCGGCGGCGCTGACCACCAGCGTGGGGGCGGCGTAGAGCGCCGCGCGCCAGGCGCCCAGGCTCTCGGGCGTGGCGGCGCCGATGGAGGCCGGGGTGCCGAGGATGGGCCGCCCCAGGGGCTGATCGGCGAAAGCCGCCTCCTGGGCGAGTTCGAACACCAGATCGTCAGGCGTATCGGCGGCCTCGGCGATCTCCTGGCCCACCACCTGCTTTTCCCGGGCGAGGTCCGCAGCGTCCATAGTCGGGCGCAGGACGAGGTCGGCGACCACGGCCGACCCCAGGTCCAGGCCGTCTTTCAAAGCCCGCACCTGGAAACTGGTGCGCTCATAGCCGGTGGCGGCGTTGATGTGCCCGCCCTCGGCCTCGATCACCTCGACGATGTCGCGGGCCGAGCGGCCGCCCGCCCCCTTGAAGACCATGTGCTCCAGGAGGTGCGACCAGCCCGAGCGGGCTTCGTCCTCGGAGCGGGCGCCGCGGCCGGCGACGACCGACAGGGCCACCGTCTGCCAGCCGGGCAGCGGATCGCAGACGACCCGGACGCCGTTGGGAAGGTGATGGACGCGCGGGGCGTCAGGCTTCGGCGAAGGCGCGGACATAGGCCTTGATGGCGTCGGCCTCGGCGGGCAACCGCTCGAACCGTTCCGGCCGGTCGGCCAGGTTGGTCACGCCGCGCGGCAGGGCGGGGGTCACGCCGCAGGCCTTGGTCACGTCCTCGGGGAACTTGGCCGCGTGGGCGGTGGAGAGCACCACGACCGGGCCCGGAATTTCCACATGACGCAGGGCCGCCACGCCGACGGCGGTGTGCGGGTCGATCAGTTCGCCCGTCCCATCGAGGGTGGAGACGATGGTGCTGACGGTCTCGTCCTCGCCGATGGCGACGCCGCGGAACAGCTCGCGCATGGCGGCGAAGGCCGCGGGCGGGATGTCCAGGGCCCCGGTCTCGCTGAAGGCCTGGAAGGCGCGCGCCGTCTCGACCGGCTGCCGGTCCACCGTCTCGAAATAGAGACGCTCGAAGTTCGAGGCCGACTGGATGTCCATGGCCGGCGATATGGTGGCCTGGACCGCGCCGCGCACGTAGCGGCCTGTCTCGAAGGCCCGGGCCAGGATGTCGTTGGAATTGGTGGCGGCCACGATCCGCGACACCGGCAGGCCCATCTTGAGGGCCACATAGCCGGCGAAGGCGTCGCCAAAGTTGCCCGACGGGACGCAGAAACTCACCGGCCGGTGCGGCGCCCCCAGCGCCACGGCGGTGGTGAAGTAATAGACCGCCTGGGCGGCGATGCGGGCGAAGTTGATGGAGTTGACGCCCGACAGGTCCACGGCCTGGCGCAGGGCCTGATCCTGGAACGCCTGCTTCACGATCGCCTGGCAATCATCGAAGGTGCCCGAGACGGCGACGCAGGCGACATTGTCCTCGGTGGCCGTGGTCATGAACCGGCGCTGCACCTCGGAGATGCGGCCTGCCGGGAAGAGCGCGACGATCTTCACGTTCTTGCGGCCGCGGAACGCCTCCACCGCCGCCCCGCCGGTGTCCCCCGAGGTGGCGCAGAGGATGGTCTGGGTGCGGTTCTGGGCGCCCAGCAGATAGTCGTACAGCCGGGCCAGGATCTGCATGGCCACGTCCTTGAAGGCCAGGGACGGACCGTGGAACAGCTCAGCCAGATGCGTCTCCGGCCCCAGCTGGACCAGGGGCACGACGGCCGCGTGGTGGAAGGTGGCGTAGGCCTCCTCGCACATCCGCCGCATGTCCTCGGCCGGGATTTCGTCCCCGGCGAAGGCGCCGATCACCGCGGCCGCCACCTCGGCATAGGGACGGCCGGCGAAGCCCGCGATCGTCTCGCGCGAGAACGTCGGCCACGCTTCGGGAATGTAGAGACCGCCGTCGGGCGCGAGGCCGGACAGCACGGCGTCGGTGAAACCGACCGCAGGGGACTGCCCGCGGGTCGAGACGTAGCGCATCAACTCTTCCGCCTTTTCAGGAGCATGGCGGCATAGACGCCCGCCAGGGCGGCGGCAAGGCCGTACCAGGTCACGGCGTACTCGAGATGCCGGTTTGAGATGTCGGCCGGGACCGGTGCGGGCGTGAGCGCCGGCCACTCTGGATTGGTGGCGGTCTCGGCCATGAGGAAGATCGGGGCGGGAGCCTCGGCGCCGAGGGCGCCGGCCATGCCGGCCGGATCGCGGGTGAACCAGCGGCCATCGCGGTTGGGCGGGGAGAAGGCGCTGGGCGCATCGGGGCTGCGCAGGACGCCGGTCAGGATCAGGGGCGCGTCGGAGGGGCCGGACGGGGGCCGGTCGGCGACGGTGTCGGGAATGAAGCCGCGGTCCACCAGGATCGCCCTGTAGGGCCCCGCGTCCACCGGGCAGGCCGAGATCAGGCGCACGCCCGCCTGACCCTCGCGGAGGCCGTACAGCTCCACATAGGGCGCCGCGGCCAGGCCCGCGCAGCTGAGCGTGACGCGGGTGAAGTCGACGTCGTCGCCGGCGGCGAGTCGCTCGAGCACCGGCCCGAGGGGCTCGGCCGGCGCGGCCTGCAGGGCCTCCAGGCGGTCAAGCAGATCGCGTTTCCAGGCCAGGCGCTGGACCTGCCAGGTCCCGAGGGCCAGCAGGACGACCATGGCGATCGCCGTGGCGACCGTCAGCCCGATGGGGAAGCCCTTCGCCGCGGCGGCGGGGCGATTAGTCATGGCGCGCTTCGCTGGCCTTGTTCACGAACTGGGCCGCCAGCATCACGCCCTTCATGGGGCGCAGCAAGCCGAGACACACGACGGCCGCGAGCGGCAGGAAAACCACCAGGTGCACCCAAACCGGCGGGCTGTAGGCGACCTCGGTGAACAGGGCCGCGAAGGCCACGAGGAAGCCGGCGATCAGGATGACGAAAACGGCCGGCCCGTCTCCGGAGTCGGCCGCTTTCAGGTCCTGGCCGCAGGCCGCGCACTGGGGCGCGACCCGCAGGAAGCCTTGGAAGAGCGGACCCCTGCCGCAGTTGGGGCAGCGACCCGCCGCCCCGGCCAGCAGGGACCGAACCTTGCTCAACGGATCCTCAGTGCGCGGGGCCGCCGAAGATCACGTAGATGAAGGCGAAGAGGAACAGCCAGACCACGTCCACGAAGTGCCAGTACCAGGCGGCCGCTTCGAAGCCGAAGTGCTGCTTCGGCGTCATCTCGCCCTTCATGATCCGGATCAGGCAAACCAGGAGGAAGATGGTGCCGACCAGAACGTGGAAGCCGTGGAAGCCGGTGGCCATGAAGAAGGCCGAACCGTACAGGCCCGAGTTCGCCGCTTCTTCCGAGAAGAAGTACTGGTGCGACAGGATGTGGTGGTACTCGTAGGCCTGCACCGCGGTGAAGATCGCGCCGAGGATCACGGTCAGGATCAGGCCGTACTTGGCGCCCTTGCGGTCGCCCTGCTGCAGCGCGTGGTGAGCCCAGGTGACCGTGGTGCCCGAGAGCAGCAGGATCAGGGTGTTGACCAGCGGCAGTTCCCAGGCGGTCACGGTCTCGACGCCTTGCGGCGGCCAGGTGGCCCAGGCGGCGCGGACTTCCTCGATGGACGACGCGGTCCGGACCTCGTGGAAGAGGGCCATCTCGAAGAACATCCAGAACCAGGCCACGAAGAACATCACCTCGGAGGCGATGAACAGCATCATGCCGTAGCGCAGGCCGAGGGAGACGACGGGCGTGTGGTCGCCGGCGTTGCCTTCCTTGATGACATCGCGCCACCAGCCAAACATCGTGTAGAGCACGCCGGCCAGGCCCACGGCGAACAGCCACCAGGTGCCCTCGGGAAGGCCGAACAGGCCCTTCATCCACACGACGCCGCCGAGCGCCATGACCATGGCGGACAGCGAGCCGGTCATGGGCCAGGGGCTCGGATTGACCAGGTGATAGTCGTGTTTGACGCCTTCGGCCATGTCGGTCCTACACCCCTCGACAAGTCTCTGCAGCCGCCGGCGCACGCCCCCATAGGAGTCGCACGGCGGAAAGTCGCGGACGCTATAGCCTTGCGCCTGCCCTTCCGCCAAGGGGGAAAGGCGAGGGAAAGCCTTCTGCGCGCACGCGGTCGCGCCCGGGCCCGCGTGCGCGGCGGCGAGCCGCCGCCTCAAGCCTCTCGGATTACCCCTGTCCGGCCGCCTTGGCCGCCTTAGAATGGACGTTCGCCTGCTCAGGCTCGGGCGCCGAGGTCGAGCGGAAGAAGGTGTACGACAAGGTCACCTCCTGCTTGCCCCGGGTCTCGAAGTCGGACGCGAACTTGGGATCGATGAAATAGAGCACTGGCATGTCCACCGTCTCGCCGGGGCCCACCGTCTGATCCTCGAAGCAGAAGCAGTCGAGCTTCTGGAAATAGGCCCCCGCCTGCTGCGGCACGACGTTGAACACCGCCCGGCCGGTGATCGGCTGGTCCGAGGTGTTGGTCACCTGGAAGAAGGCGACCTTGGTCTCGCCGATCTTCACCTCCTGGGCCGTCTGTTTGGCGCGGAAGGTCCAGGGCAGGTCGCGCACATTGGCGTCGAAGCGGACGGTGAGCGTGCGGTCCAGCACCACGTCCGAAGCGGTCTCGGCCTTGCGCGCCGTGCCGTCGAAGCCGGTCAGCTCGCAGAAGGCGCGATAGAGCGGCACCGAGGCGAAGGCCAGGCCCACCATCCCCGCGAACACCGCCGCGCAGATCAGGCCGATCCGCCGATTGCGGCGCGCCGTGTCAGAAGGGGCGTTCGAGGACATTGCCGCCGAGCCGGACGATCGTGACCACGAAGACCAGGATGACGAACAGGATCAGGCCGAGGGCCAGGGCGATGTTGCGGCCGCGCCGCGCCTTGGCCTCGACCTCGCTCTCACGGGAGGGATCGCTCATCTACAGGAGCTCCAGGGGTTTGAGGCCCGCCAGGTGTTCCCCCAGCAGGGTCGCGAACAGGAGGGCCAGGTAGAGGATGGAGAAGGCGAAGAGATTGCGCGCATCGAGGGCGCCTGCCCGCACGTCGTACAGGCCGTCGTCATTGCGCGGGTCCGCCGCCTCGCCTGCCTTGGACCGGTAGAGCCGCCAGGCCAGCAGCAGGAAGACGAGACCGCCCAGGAACGACACGGCCAGATAGGCCAGGCCGCCCAGGCCAGTAAACGCGGGCGCCACGCAGATCGGCACGAGCAGCAGGCTGTAGATCCAGATCTGGCGGCGGGTGGTGGCGGGGCCGCGCACCACCGGCATCATTGGCACTCCGGCCTTGGCGTAATCCTCGGAGGTGTAGAGCGACAGCGCCCAGAAGTGCGGCGGCGTCCACATGAAGATGATCAGGCAGAGCAGCCAGGCGTTCAGGGGTGCGGCGCCGTCCGCCGCGGCCCAGCCGATCACCGGGGGCAGCGCCCCGGCCAGCCCGCCGATGACGATGTTCTGGGCCGTCCAGCGCTTGAGCCACATGGTGTAGATGACGGCGTAGAAGATGATGGTGAAGGCGAGCAGGCCGGCCGCCAGCCAGTTCAGCGCCATGCCCATCAGCATCACCGAGAACATCGACAGCACCACGCCGAGGGCCGCTGCGTCCGAAGGCTGAATCTTGCCGGCCGGCACCGGGCGGCCGCGTGTGCGCCGCATCTTGGCGTCAATGTCGGCGTCCCACCACATGTTGAGCGCCCCCGAGGCGCCCGCGCCGACCGCGATGCAGAGCACGGCCACCGCGCCCAGCACGGGATGGATCGGCGTCGGGGCGCACACCAGCCCGGTCAGGGCGGTGAACACCACCAGCGACATCACGCGGGGCTTCAGGAGCTGGAGGAAGTCCTGCCAGCGGGCGGGAGCCTTCGACGGGGTCAGGGCCTCAAGCATGGCCATGCGTATACTCTTAAATGCGGGAAGGGCGCGCCCTTTCGGACGCGCCCCCATCAAGATTTGTCCCGGAGGACCCGACGCCTAGTGCTGGCTGTCGGGCTTCACCACCGGCAGCTCGTTGAACTGGTGGAACGGCGGCGGCGAGGACAGCGTCCACTCCAGCGTCGTCGCACCTTCGCCCCACGGATTGGCCTCGGCCTTGCGGCGGAAGATCATCGCGTCGAGCAGCACCACCAGGAAGATGCCGACGCCGACCAGGGTCACCACGTAGCCGAACGACGAGACCTGGTTCCAGAGCGTGAAGGCTTCCGGATAGTCGACGTAGCGGCGCGGCATGCCCTGGAGGCCCAGGAAGTGCTGCGGGAAGAAGATGAGGTTCACGCCGACGAACATGACCCAGAAGTGCAGGGCGCCGAGCCACTCGCGGTACTTCACGCCGAACATCTTCTCGAACCAGTAGTAGAAGCCGGCGAAGATCGAGAACACGGCGCCGAGGCTCAGCACGTAGTGGAAGTGGGCCACCACGTAGTAGGTGTCGTGCAGGGCGTAGTCGATGCCGGCGTTGGCCAGCACGACGCCCGTCACCCCGCCCACGGTGAACAGGAAGATGAAGCCGATGGCCCAGAGCATCGGCACCTTGAACTCGATGGAGCCGCCCCACATCGTGGCGATCCACGAGAACACCTTCACGCCGGTGGGCACCGCGATGACCATCGTGGCGGCCACGAAGTAGGCGCGCAGGTTGATCGGCATGCCGACCGTGTACATGTGGTGCGCCCACACGACGAAGCCGATGAAGCCGATGGCGACCATGGCGTAGGCCATCGCGAGGTAGCCGAAGATCGGCTTGCGCGAGAAGGTCGACACGATGTGGCTGATGATGCCGAAGCCCGGCAGGATCATGATGTACACTTCGGGGTGACCGAAGAACCAGAACAGGTGCTGGTACATCACCGGGTCGCCGCCGCCCGCCGCATCAAAGAAGTGGGTGTTGAAGTTGCGGTCGGTGAGCAGCATCGTGATCGCGCCCGCCAGGACCGGCAGCGACAGCAGCAGCAGGAAGGCGGTGATCAGCACGCCCCAGGCGAACAGCGGCATGCGGTGCAGGGTCATGCCCGGCGCGCGCATGTTGAAGATCGTGGTGATGAAGTTGATCGCACCCAGGATCGAGCTGGCGCCCGCCAGGTGGAGCGACAGGATCGCCAGGTCCATCGACGGGCCGGTGTGACCCGAGGTGGCCAGCGGCGGATAGGCCGTCCAGCCGCCGCCGAAGCCGCGGCCGGGGCCGCCGTCGACGAACATCGAGATCAGCAGCAGCACGAACGCGGAGAGCAGCAGCCAGAACGAGATGTTGTTCATCCGCGGGAAGGCCATGTCCGGCGCGCCGATCATGATCGGCACGAACCAGTTGCCGAACCCGCCCATCGTGGCCGGCATGACCACGAAGAACACCATGATCAGGGCGTGCGCCGTGACCACGGCGTTGAAGCCGTGCTTGGAGGCGTCGATCAGGCCGAGCTGCGCGAGCAGCGAGCCTTCCTTGAACACCTGGATGCCCGGTTCGGCCAGTTCCCAGCGGATCAGGCCGGAGAGAGCGCCCCCGATCAGGCCCGCCACGATGGCGAACAGCAGGTAGAGGGTGCCGATGTCCTTGTGGTTCGTGGAGAACAGCCAGCGCACCAGGAATGGCGGCTTGTGATCGTGGCTGTGATCGTGAGCGGCGGCGTGGGCCATCTTACTCTAATCCTGGCTTAGTTCTTGGCCGGAGCAGCGGGCGCGGCGGCGGCCGGCGCGGCAGGCTCGGACGTGGCGGGAGCAACGACGGCGGGCGTGGCCGCGTCGCCGGCGGCCGGAGCCGCCTCGGTGTTGGCC
>Ga0065721_10048852_pt1 | contig 70572 bp, 59 predicted proteins | sample Mesricmetagenome_FD_59108 | JGI IMG/M metagenome (GOLD analysis project Ga0065721, IMG submission 59108) | Mesophilic microbial community from rice straw/compost enrichment Sample: eDNA_1 v2 (version 2) | ecosystem: Engineered > Solid waste > Grass > Composting > Bioreactor | place: USA: Davis...
AAAGCCCAGCCATATTCATGGTGTCTTCAAGAGACCGCAGTCACAGTCAGCGTCGAGATAGAGTGGTTAGCTCCATCGCCAGGACGCCGCCGCCTGCGTTTCTCTTTCCTAATCAACGATGTCAAAGACCCGACCGCCTTTCGGCGACCCCACTGTTTTTCGCCGGTGGGCGGCGGAGGCGGCTATCTAGTGACCGGCCCCTTTAGTGTCAATCGGCTTTTTCAAGCTTCTTGCGGAGCTTCTGGACCTCCGAGGAAACCCAGAAATTTGGCCGCAAGAACCGCCTCGGGCCACCCAGGGGTTTGCCCCGAAAGTCCGTAGCGATTCGATTGAGGCTCGGGAAGATACGCATTTGGAAGAGAAAATCAAGCGGCTTGTTCAGCCTCTCGCCTGCTCTTCCGCGAGGGAGAGATCCGACGCCGCAAGGCCCCGTCTCGCTCTCTCGTGCGCCCCACCCCGAGTGGGAGGCGGCTAGTTAGTGACCGCTTCCCGGGGAGTCAACCGGCCCTTTGCAGGGCTTTCGACCGATCCACGCAAGCTCCGCTTCTTCGGGTCGAACCGGCGTCGAAACCGCCCGAAAGCCTAGACCTTCAGGCCTGTTCCGGCGTCGCGGCCGGTGCTCGGTGATGTGGCGATTTTGGACACGATTTCAAGTGCTTAGAGACTCGATTTCGCGTCTTCGTCGCCCCGCCCCGAGCGGGAGGCGGCTATCTAGTGGCCGGCCGCCGGCCCGTCAACCGGCTTGCTGAAACTTTCGGCGGACCGCCGCTATCGGGACCTCGGGAGCGCGCCGCTTCAGCCTTCTCCAATGCGGCTCTTGGCGCCACCGAAATCATAGCTGCGACGCGCGCTTCCTTGCACACCCAGCGCGCGCCGGTCACAACGCGCCCTACTAAGGAGGTGGCGCACGCATGCTGTCGCAGAAGGCCAAGTACGCGCTCCGGGCTCTGGTGGAGCTCGCCCGGGGCGATGGTCAGCTTTCGGCCGGGGAACTCGCCGCGCGCTCAGGCGCGCCACGCAAATTCCTGGAGGCCATCCTTCTGGAGCTGGCGCGCAACCAGGTGGTGGTCAGCCGACGCGGAAAGTTCGGGGGCTACACCCTCGCCCGCCCGGCCCCCGAGATCGCCTTCGCCGAGATCATCCGCATCATCGACGGCCCCCTGGCCCTGGCACCCTGCGTCTCGCCGCGGCTGGGCTACCGCAAATGCGCCGACTGCCAGACCCTTGAGGGTTGCACCCTGCGCGAGGCCCTGGCCCGGGCGCGCGACGCTACGGCTGACGTACTGGAGGGCTACAGCCTGGCCGACGCCGCCCGCACCGGCGAGCCCGCGCAGCCGCTCCTCGCCTGATTACCAAGGCCAGATGAAAATGGGCGAGGAAGACGCTCGGCGCCTCCTCGCCCTTTCACCGGCGGGCAGCCGGCGTCCAGCCCTCACGCAGAGGGTATCTCAGCTCGCGGCGATGTAGGCCTTCAGGCCGTCGGCCTCGGCCTCCACCTCGGAAATCTTGGACTTCACCAGGTCGCCGATCGAGACGATCCCCACCAGCCGGTCGGCCTTGCAGATCGGCAGGTGACGGATTCGCCGGTCGGTCATCCGGCCGAGCAGGCTGTCCACGGTCTCGCCCGGCTCGGCGAACAGCACATCGGCGGTCATGTAGTCGGAGACCGGGCGCTCCAGCGCCGTCGGGCCGTCCCCGGCCACCGCCCGCACCACGTCGCGCTCGGAAACGATTCCGACCACCCGCTCCGCGTCCATCACCACAAGAGCCCCCACGTTCCGGGCGCAGAGCAGCTCGGCCACAGCCGCGAGCCGCTCGGTCGGCCGCGTCGTAAAGACGCTGTCGCCCTTGGTGCGGAGAATCTGCGAGACCAGCATCGGGCCTCCTGTTCTGTTGCGCCCGCTCGCGCCTTTGGAGAACAGCGTTGCGCAGAACCGCAAGGGGCGCAACGGCGCCGACCGGCGCCTCACACACGCGTGAAATGGCCGAGCTCAGCGCCGGCGGGCGATCCAGGCGATGGGCGACATCAGCAGCACCCCGGCCGCGAAGCCGGCGATGTGCGCCTCCCAGGCGACGGCCGCACCCTGCGCACCGGGCAGCAGGCCGGATCCCAGTACGCCGATCACCGCATTGATGGCGAACCAGATCGCCCCCATGCCCAGCACAGTCCGCGAGAGGATCGGCCCCACCCGGCCGTGGCCGGCGATCAGGCGGGCCGCTGCGCCCATCAGCCCCGAGACGGCCCCAGAGGCGCCCACCAGGGCGCTCTGTTCGCCCGCATGGAGCGCTGCATAGCCCAGGCTCGAGAGCGCCCCGCATGCCAGATAGAAGCCGAGGAACAGGACTGCCCCTGGCAACCGGTCGCCGAAGTAGCGGGCCACCGGCGTGCCGAAGGCCAGGCAGAAGCCGGCGTTCATCAGGGCGTGCGGCCAGTTGCCGTGCAGGAACAGGGCCGTAAACAGCCGCTCCCAGTGGCCCTCTTCCAGAAGGGCCGGGGAGAAGGCGAAGTCCATCGCCACCGCATCCAGGGGGAACCGGCTCTGGATGGCATAGCCGCCCACCAGCACCGCGGTGAGCAGAAGCACGATCCACGGCGCGTTGAACACCGGCTCGGGCGTGCCCCGGCGGTCCGGCTGCTCGCGATAGGGCGGCAGGTGCGGACCTCCGTCCGCCGGCGCTTCGAAACGGGCGACGTGCATTGCTCCCATGTAGGCGGTCTTTTGCGGTGAGGCGAGCAGCCTTGGCCAAGCCGGTGCTTCCGCGTCGATCTTCCCGGCCGGACCTTCGCCTTGCGATGGCCACGACGGTCCGCAATGGTGGCCCCGCCTTGAAGGACTTCCCGGAACACGCCGTATGACCCGTCCCCTGCGCGCAGCTTTCGCGCTTGGCGCCGCCTTGCTGCTCGCCGCCCCGCCCGCCGTCGCCCTGCAGCCCGCCTCGCCGCCGGCCGCAGTCGGCTGGCCTCAGGCGACCTCGAATCTCAAGGCTGATCCCGCCATCCGCTTCGGCGTCCTGCCCAACGGTATGCGCTACGCCATCCGCCGCCAGTCCGTCCCGGCTGGCCAGGCCTCCCTGCGCCTGCGGATCGATGCGGGTTCGCTGATGGAGACCGACGCCCAGCAGGGCCTCGCCCACTTCCTCGAGCATATGGCCTTCAACGGCTCGAAGAACGTGAAGGAAGGCGAGATGACCAAGATGCTCGAGCGCCTGGGCCTGGCGTTCGGGCCCGACACCAACGCCTCCACCAGCTTCGGCCAGACCATCTACATGCTGGAGCTGCCGAAGACTGATGACGAGACCGTGGACACCTCGCTCATGCTGATGCGCGAGTCGGCCTCCAACCTTCTGATCGAACAGGCCGCCGTGGACCGCGAGCGCGGGGTGGTGCTGTCCGAGGAGCGGGCCCGCGACACCCCCGGCTATCGGATCGTCAAGGAGCGCCTTGGCTTCTGGCTGAAGGGCCAGCGCCTGCCCCAGCGGATGCCCATCGGCACGGTCGAGGTGCTGAAATCCGCCCCGGCCGCCGAGGTAGCTGACTTCTACCACCGTTACTATCGCCCAGAACGGACGGTGCTCGTCGCCGCGGGGGACTTCGACGTCGACGCCATGGAGGCCAAGATTCGCGCCCGGTTTTCGGACTGGCAGGGCGTTGGCCCGGCCGGCGCCGACCCGGTCCAGGGGCAGGTCCAGCCCCGCGGGACCGAAGCCCGGCTGGTCGTCGAGCCCGGCGCCCAGCTGACCTTGCAGATCGCCTGGGTGGCGCCGCCCAACCTCGCCCCCGACACCGTGGCCCGCCGCAAACGCGAGGTGATCGAGAACCTGGCCCTGGCCGTGGTGAACCGCCGCTTCTCGCGCCTGGCGCGCGGCGCCAATCCGCCGTTCATCGCGGCCTCGGCCTACGCCTTTCAGCAGGAGGACGAGGCCGACCTCGCCGTGGTCAGCGTCGCCGCCGAGCCCGACCGCTGGGCCGAGGCCCTGGCCGCCGCCGAACAGGAGCACCGCCGCGCCCTCGCCTATGGCGTCCGCCAGGACGAGCTGGACCGGGAGATCGAGGAGATGCGGGCCCTGCTGCGCACCGCCGCCGCCGGCGCCGCCACCCGACGCCCCTCCGAACTCGCCAATGAGATCGTCGCCTCCCTGGCCGACGACATGGTGGTCACCTCGCCCGCCGACGACCTCGCCCTGTTCGAGGAAACCGTGAAGGGGCTCACCGCCGAGCAGGCTTCGGCGGCGCTGAAGGACGCGTTCAAGGGATCTGGCCCGCTGGTGTTCATGGCCACGCCGCGTCCCGTTGAGGGCGGCGAGGCCACGCTGATGGCCGCCTTCGACGCCTCCCGGAAGACGCCCGTGGAGCCCCTCCCCGCCGCCGGTCAGGTGGCTTGGCCCTACGAGAGCTTCGGCCCGCCGGGCCACGTCGCCGAGCGTCACGAGATCGCCGACTTGGACGCCACCTTCGTGCGGTTCGCCAACGGCGTGCGCCTGACGGTGAAGTCCACCCGCTTCCGCGACAGCGAGGTGCTGGTTCGGGTCAATGTGGGCGACGGCCTGCTCGATCTTTCGCCCACCCGGCAGAGCCCGGGCTGGGCCGCCAACGCCTACATTGAGGGCGGCCTTAAGAAGATCGAGACCGACGACATGGAGCGCGCCCTCGCCAGCAAGGTGATTGGCGCCCGCTTCGGCCTGGGCGACGACGCCTTCGTCTTCTCGGGCTTCACCCGGCCGGAGGACCTGGCGACCCAGATGCAGGTGCTCGCCGCCTATGTGTCCGAGCCGGGCTTCCGCGAGCAGGCCTTCCTGCGCCTGAAGGCCGCCGGCAAGACCATCCACGACCAGTACGAGTCCACCGACACCGGCGTCCTGAACCGCGAACTCTCCGGCCTGCTGCACGGCGGCGACCGCCGCTGGACCTTCCCCAGCCGCGAGGAGATCGCCCAGGCCAAGCTCGACGACCTCGTAGACCAGGTGGCTCCGCATCTGGCGGACGGCGCCGTCGAGGTGGTGATCGTCGGCGACATCAGCCTCGATCAGGCCATCGCCGCCACCGCCGCCACCTTCGGCGCCCTGCCGCCCCGGCCCGAGCCTGCGCCGATCCCGGAGAGCGCCCGCAAGGTCGGCTTCCCCAAGGGCGGCGGCGAGCCGGTGGTGCTGACCCACAAGGGCCGCCAGGACCAGTCCATCGGCTATGTCGCCTGGCCCACCACCGACTACTGGGCCGATCCCCAGCGAGCGCGGGAGACCGCGGTGATGGCCGAGATTCTGAAGCTCCGGCTGCTGGACGAGCTGCGCGAGGCCCAGGGGGCCACCTATTCGCCGAGCGTGGGCGTCAATCACAGCCTGGTCTGGAGCGGCTGGGGCTATGTGGCCGCCAGCGTCGAGGTGCCGCCCGAGAAGCTGCAGAGCTTCTTCGACGACGTGGCCAAGATCGTCGCCGACCTGAAGGCGAAGCCGCCCACCGAGGACGAGATGCAGCGGGCCAAGTCGCCTCGCATCGAACGGCTGCAGAAGGAGCGGATCACCAACCAGTACTGGCTGGCCACGCTCTCAGGCGCCCAGCGCGACCCGCGTCGCCTGGACATCGTGCGCGAGATCATTCCCGGCACCGAGAAGGTCACCGCCGAAGATGTGCAGCGCGCCGCTCAGACGTGGCTGAGGGACGAGACCGCCTTCCGCCTGATCGTCCGGCCCGAGGCGACAGCCGGCTGAGCCGGCATGGCCCGGGCGGACAGCCGCCGCTAGGCGACCGCCCGCCCGGCCTGAACGCCATAGCGCCTGGAGCGGCCTAGGCCGCCGCCTTCTCGTCGCCGTACACTGGGGCGTCCACGGCCGGCAGATAGGCCCGGCCGCGGATGGCGTCCGAGATCTTCTCGGCGATCATGATGGTCGGGGCGTTGGTGTTGCCCCCCACCAGCGTCGGCATGACCGAAGCGTCCACAACGCGCAGGCCGGCCAGGCCCTGAACCCGACATTCGCCGTCCACCACCGCCATCGGATCGCCCGCCACGCCCATCCGGCAAGTGCCGACCGGGTGGTAAATCGTCTCGGCCGCGCGGCGGATCCAGGCGTCGATCTCGGCGTCGGTCTTCACGTCCTTGCCCGGCGCATATTCGTCGCCCCGATACGGGTCGAGAGCGGACTGGGCGGCCACCTCGCGCATCATCTTCACGCCCTCGCGCATGGCCCGGCGATCCTCCTCGGCCGACAGGTAGTTGGCGAAGATTGCGGGATCGGCCAGCGGGTCGGCGCTCTTCAAGCTGACCTTGCCGCGGCTCTCCGGGCGCAGCTGGCAGACATGGAAGGTGAAGCCGTCCTTCGGCACCTGCACCTTGCCGTGATCCTGCATGATGGCCAGGACCGTGTGCACCTGCAGGTCCGGCCGGTCGAGGTCAGGCCGCGAGCGGAGGAAGGCGCCGCTCTCCAGGAAGTTCTCCCGCCCGATCCCTTTGCCGAAGAGCAGATAGTTCAGCCCCACGAAGAGCTGCTTGAGGCCCTTGCGCTGGGAATAGACCGTGATCGGCTTGGGGCACTCCCAGGACAGGCAGGCGTCCAGGTGGTCCTGCAGATTGGCGCCCACGCCCTTCAGCTCGTGAACGGCCTTGATACCGTGCATGGCGATATCGTCGGGATCGCCGATGCCCGACAGTTGCAGAATGTGCGGCGACTGCACCGCCCCGGCCGCCAGCAGCACCTCGGCCTCGGCGTAGATCGCCCGGGCCGGCTTCTTGCCTTCGACCACCTCCACGCCCACGGCCCGGCCGTTCTCCACCAGGATCCTCGTGGTGCGCGCGCCGGTCAGGCAGGTGAGGTTCGGCCGCTGCAGCACCGGATGCAGATAGGCCCGCGCGGCGCTCCACCGCTGGCCGTCGCGGATGGTCATCTGGTACGGCCCCCAGCCTTCTTGCTGGTAGCCGTTGAAGTCGCTGGTCACCGGGTGGCCGGCCTGGGCGCCCGCCTCCACCGCGGCCCGGTAGATCGGATTCGGCGAAGCCGCCCTGGACACGTGCAGAGGCCCCTCGCCCCCGTGCCAGGAATCGGCGCCGCCTTCGAAACTTTCCGAGCGCTTGAAGTACGGCAGCACGTCCGCGTAGCCCCAGCCGGTCAGCCCCATCTGCCGCCACTGGTCATAGTCCCGCGCGTGGCCGCGGATGTAGATCATGCCGTTGATCGACGAGGAGCCGCCCCAGCCCTTGCCCCGCGGCCACCACAGGCGGCGGTTGTCGAGATGCGGCTCGGGCTCGGTCCAGAAGCCCCAGTTGTACGGCCCCTGCTTGCCGATCAGCGCTCCGACGCCCGCCGGCATCCGCACCAGCAGCGAGGCGTCCTTGCCGCCAGCCTCCAGCAGCAGCACCCGGACTGCCGGATCCTCCGTCAGGCGGTTGGCCAGTACGCAGCCGGCCGACCCCGCGCCGACGATGATGTAGTCGTAGCGTTCCATCGGACGCGTCCTTCCCTTGACCCTTGTTCGTTGGGCGCAAAGGTGACGCAGGCGTCACGTTCGTGCAAGGCCGCCCCGGCGTCAGGCCGAGAGCAGGGTCACCGTCAGGACGAAGAGCACCAGGGCGAAGCCGCAGAACCACAGCAGGAACCAGGTTCGCCACAAGCCCGAGAAGAGGCCGAGGCCGTAGGCGCCCTTGAGCTGGAAATACATGTGCGCCGGAACCGCGAACGGCAGGATCGTCCAGGCCAGCCCCGAAATGGGGCCGCCAATCCGCGTGGCGATGGCCAGGACCATGCCCAGCCAGGACATGAAGGTCAGCGAATAGAGAACGAACACCCCGTGGTCGTAGAGGGTGAAGCCTCGCTTCCAGAGGAACAGCAGGGCCACGAACGGGATAGAGATCGGGATCAGCAGGAACGAGAACTTGTAGAACGCCTGCTGCAGCTTGTAGAGCGCCAGCTCCGGGTTCTTCAGCTTGTACTTGATCTTCTCGTCCAGCTTCTTGTTGCCCGTCTCGATATTGAGCTGGCTGAGTTGCTTGGCGAGGTCGGCATCGACCTCCGTTCCTGCCTTGCCGGCGGCGGCGCCAATCTTGAGACTGGCGCTCTCCACCGCCTTTTCGGCCTCGGCGATGCGGACCTGGGCCGCGGCTTTGGCCTCCGGCGTCGTCGCCGCCTCGAGGGCCGCCTCGGCGTTGGCGAGGTCGGTGTTCCGCCGCGCCAGTTCCACCGTCGCCAGGGCCTGCTCGCCCACCACATCCGAGCGGTGACTGGCCGGGAAATAGCTCAACCCCATGAACAGCACGAACATGGTGAAGAGGAACATCGCCAGCGGCGAGACGTAGCGGGTCCGCCGCCCGTGCACCCACTCCCGCGTCAGCCGCCCGGGACGGAAGATCAGCAGCGGCACGGTTCGCCAGACGCGGCTGTCGAAGTGCATCACCCCGTGCAGCACCTCCTCGCCGAGGTGTGCGAGCGTCCGGTGGACGTGGGCTGGCTGGCCGCAGTTGGCGCAAAAGCGGCCATGCACCTGCGCGCCGCAATCGAGGCAGACGTGCTGCGCCTCGCCGGCTCTGCCGGCCGGAGCCTCCACCGTAGCGCCTGCGAGCCCGCCATGGGCGGCCCCCGCCACCACGCCCGTCGCGTCAACGTCCACCATGCGCCACGTCCCCGTCGAAGCGCCGGAATGTGACGGGACTGCCGCTACGTCACAAGCCGCCGATCAGCGGCCCTTCCACTGCGGCGGCCGCTTCTGGGCGAAGGCCAGCGGCCCCTCTTTGAAGTCTTCGGAGGTGAACAGCGCGCCGATGGCCGGATACTTGTTCTGGCCGCGGATCGCCGCCTCCAGGCTGGGCTCGTCGAGCCCGCGATAGACCGCCTCCTTCGACGCCCGCACCGACATCGGCGACAGCTCGCAGATCTGCCGGGCCCACTCCCGGGCCGTGCGCATCAGGTCCTGGGGCGCAGTGACCTCCGCCACGAAGCCCAGCTCCTTGCCCTCGGCCGCCGAGACCCGGCGGGCGGTGAGGATCATGGCCATGGCCCGCTTCACCCCGATGGCGCGCGGCAGACGATGCAGCCCCCCGGCCAGGGCGGCTAGGCCCACCCGCGGCTCCGGCAGGGCGAAGGTCGCCGTCTCTGAGGCGATGATGATGTCGCAGGCCAAGGCGATCTCGAATCCGCCGCCCATGGCGACCCCGTTCACCGCCGCGATCAGCGGCTTGTTCAGGTCGAAGCGCGACGTCAGGCCGGCGAAGCCCGACGGCGGGCTCTTCATCGCCCCGCCCGAGGCCTGGTGCTTCAGGTCGTTGCCGGCCGAGAACGCCTTGTCGCCCGCTCCGGTGACGACGCCGACCCACTGCTCCGGGTCAGCGGCGAAGGCGTCGAACGCCTCATGCAGTTCGAAGTGCGCCGGCGAGTGCAGCGCGTTCATCACCTCCGGCCGATTCAAGACGAAGGTGGTGACCGGCCCGTCCCGCTCCACCTTGATGAACTCGTAGGCCATGGGCCGCCTCCCCTGTCTGTTTGTCTAGGGAGGCGATCCGACCCGGGCGCCGTGGCGTCCGTCAAGCGACGGCGGTGAGTTCCCGTCGGTAGCGCTTCCAGTTCTCCACATAGTGCTGAGCGCCGGCGGCGATCACCATGGCCTGCTGGTCGCTGATCTCGCGCACCACCTTGCCCGGCGCGCCCATGACCAGCGAGTTGTCCGGGATCTCCTTGCCCTCGGTGATCAGGCAGTTCGCGCCGATCAGGCAATTCTTCCCGATCTTCGCCCCGTTCAGGACGATCGAGCCGATGCCCACCAGGGTGTTGTCGCCGATGGTGCAGCCGTGGAGCATGACCATGTGGCCGATGGTGACATTGGCGCCGATGGTCAGAGGCGAGCCCAGATCCGTGTGCAGCACGCTGCCGTCCTGCACGTTCGAATTCTCGCCGATGATGATGGGGTCGTTGTCTCCGCGCAGCGTGGCGCCCCACCAGACCGACGCATTCTTCTTGAGAATCACATTGCCCATAACGGCGGCGGTCGGCGCGATCCAGTATTCGCCATCGCTTGGCAACTCAGGAGCCACATTGCCCAAGTTGTAGACACTCATGCACAGACCTTATTTCTTGATGCCGCCAGGGCGTTTAACGACTCGAAAACGTCGTTACGATCATTCTAGTCGGGCGATTCGGAAGTACGAAAGTGCTCTCGATCGCCGCCGCGGAGCCCCAGGCCCCGCGCCTCGCGCTGGACGGAGTTGGATGGCGCCTGGTCCATTGTCCTTCCGGGGATCGCGCCCCGGCCCCGCAGAGCCCCCCGCGCCGCGCCGCGGCGCATCGGGACGCGCACCCCGCCGCCAATTTCGCCTTCATCCACCATCCGAAGGGCGCTCCCGTCTCGGGACGCCCTTTTTTCTTGCCCCTTGAGGAGGCCCTGATGAGCAAGCGAGCCCTGAAGCGACAGTTGCGCGAAGGCGCGTTCGACGCTGGTCAGTTCGACGGCGATGACAAGGTGCGCCGGCTTCCGCTCGACCGGGGCTGGTCGCCCCTCGCCCATCACAACGACGACCGCGACCAGGGCTACCTCAAGACCGTCAAGGCCAAGTCGCCCGGCCAGCAGCAGCTCATCGAGGCCATCGATTCCCGCAACCTGGTGATGGCCCTTGGCCCGGCCGGCACCGGCAAGACCTACCTCGCCATCGCCAAGGCCGTGGAAGCCCTTGAGAACGGCCGGGTCGGGCGGATCGTCCTCTCACGCCCGGCGGTGGAGGCCGGAGAGTCCATCGGCTTCCTGCCTGGTGACGCCGAGGACAAGCTCGCCCCCTATCTGCGCCCCCTCTACGACGCCCTCTCCGACCGCCTGTCGATGAAGCGGGTGCGGGCCCTGATGGCCGAGGGCGCCATCGAGATCGCCCCCGTGGGCTTCATGCGCGGCCGGACGCTGAACAACGCCTTCGTGGTCATCGACGAGGCCCAGAACTGCACCTATGTGCAGCTCAAGATGCTGCTCACACGCCTGGGCTGGCACTCCACCATGGTGGTGACGGGCGATCCCAACCAGTCCGACCTCCTGCCCGAGCTCTCCGGCCTGGGCCCTGTGGCCGAGCGGCTGGAAGCGGTGGGCAACATCGCCGTGGTCCGGCTGGACGAGCGCGACATCGTCCGCCACCCGCTGGTGGCCGAGATGCTGGGCGTCCTCTAGCCGGGCGCGGAAAATTCACGCCGCGTGAGAACGGCCACGCTTTTCTCAACCCCTGGGTGTGGTAGCTTCGCGCCCAGGGCGAGAGGGCGTCATGGCCGACTACCGGCTCTATTTCCTGGATCAGGCGAACCACATCCGTGGGGTGTTGGAGTTCGAGTGCGACGACGATCGCGCCGCCCTTGAGCACGCTGCCGCCCAGGCCGACGGTCGGCGGATGGAGCTGTGGAGCCGCGCGCGCTTCATCCGCCGCTTCGACTCCGCGGCAGACTCGGGCGCCGCGAATCCGCAGGCCGCGGCCTCCGCCGGAACCGAGCCTCAGGCGCTGTAAACCTGCGGCCGCAGGGGCTGGATCCGCACCGGCTGGCCCGCGGTCACGCCCGGCGGCAGGATCGACCCGTGGGTCTGAAGCTCCAGGAGCTGCCCCTGCACCTGGCATTCGATGCGCACGTCCGGTCCCCGGGCGGCCACCGCCCGCACCTCGGCCAGCAGACCAGGGCCGTCGGCGGGCGCGAAGGCCACCTCGTCCGGCCGGAAGAACACTTCCACGGCGCCCTGCGGCGCGCCGGCCGGCGCCGCTGTCTCCCAGGACCCGATCCGCAGCCGCTCGCCCGCGACGACGCCGGCCATCCGGCAGGCGGCGCCCAGGAAGTCGAACACGAACGGATTGGCCGGGTGCTCATACACCTCGTTCGGCGTCCCCAGTTGCACCAGCTGTCCGTCCTTCAGGATCGCCACCCTGTCGGCCAGGTCCAGGGCTTCCTCCTGGTCGTGGGTGACGAAGACAGTGGTCACGCCGGTGCGCTCGTGCAGCTCCCGCAGCCAGCGGCGCAGCTCGCGCCGCACCTGGGCGTCCAGCGCCCCGAACGGCTCGTCCAGCAGCAGCAGCCTCGGCTCGATGGCTAGGGCCCGGGCCAGGGCCACTCGCTGGCGCTGGCCGCCCGACAGCTGCGAGGGATAGCGCTTCTCCAGGCCCTCCAGCTGCACCAGCGACAGGAGCTGGCGCACGCGCTCGGCGATCTCGGCCTTGGGCGGACGCTCCGAACCCTTCCGGACCGTGAGGCCGAAGGCGATGTTCTGCGCCACCGTCATGTGCCGGAACAGGGCGTAGTGCTGGAACACCATCCCGACGCGGCGCTTGCGCACCGGCAGGGCCAGGAAGTCCTCGCCCCCGAACCGCACCTCGCCAGCGTCGGGCTTCTCCAGCCCCGCCAGCACCCGCAGCAGCGTGGTCTTGCCCGAGCCCGACGGCCCGAGCAGCGCCAGGAACTCCTTGTCCCGCGCCTGCAGCGAGACGTCGCTCAGGGCCGGGAAGCGCCCGAAGGCCTTGGAGACGCCGCGGATGTCGAGGGCCAGGGCTTGGCCGGCGGCGCGGTCAGTGTCGTCGACGGGCCGAAAGTTCACCGGAATGACGCCATTCGAGGATTGTCTTGAGGACGAGGGTGACGAGTCCGAGGCCGGCCAGGATGGAGGCCGCCGCGAAGGCGCCGACGAATTCGTAGTCATTGTAGAGCACCTCGACATGCAGCGGCAAAGTCGTGGTCAGGCCCCGGACGCTGCCGGACACCACCGAGACGGCGCCAAATTCGCCCATCGCCCGGGCGTTGCAGAGCAGCACCCCGTACAGCAGGGCCCAGCGAATGTTGGGGAGGGTCACGCGCCAGAAGGTTGTCCAGCCGCCGGCGCCCAGGGTCAGCGCCGCCGCCTCCTCGTCCGAGCCCTGGTCCTGCATCAGCGGGATCAGCTCCCGGGCCACGAACGGCAGGGTCACCAGCACCGTGGCCAGCACCAGGCCCGAGGTGGCGAAGATGATCTTGATGTCGTGCTCGCGCAGCCACTCGCCGAACCAGCCCTGGGCGCCGAACAGCAGCACCCAGACGAGGCCCGAGACCACCGGCGACATCGAGAACGGCAGGTCGATGAAGGTGACCAGCAGGCTCTTGCCCTTGAACTCGAACTTGGCGATCGCCCAGGCCGCCGCCACCCCGAACACCGCGTTCAGCGGCACCGAGATCGCCGCCACCAACAGGGTCAGGCGGATCGCCGCCAGAGCGTCGGGCTCTTTCAGCGGCTCCAGATAGGCGCCCAGCCCCTGCGAGAGGGCCTGCTGGAACACCACGCCCAGCGGCAGGACGATGAGCACGCCCAGGACCGCGACGGTCAGGGCCAGGAACAGCGGGGCGAGGCCCGGGAGACGGACGGCCGGGCTCATGCGCGCCCCCGCCTGGCCAGGAACACCTGCAGGGCGTTCACCGCCAGCAGCGCCCCGAACGAGATGACCAGCATGGCCAGGCCCACGGCCGCCGCGCCGGCGTAGTCGTACTGCTCGAGCTTGATGACGATCAGCAGCGGAGCGATCTCGGACTTCAGCGGCATGTTGCCGGCGATGAAGATCACGCTGCCGTACTCGCCCACCGCCCGGGCGAACGCCAAGCTGAACCCCGAGAGCAGCGCCGGCGCAAGACCCGGCAGGACTACCCGCCAGAACCGCTGCAGGTGGGTCGCCCCCAGGGTCAGGGCCGCCTCCTCCACCTCCGCGTCCATGTCCTCCAGAACCGGCTGCACCGTCCGGACCACGAACGGCAGGCCGATGAACACCAGGGCGATGAACACGCCGATCGGATTGTAGGCCGTGCGGATTCCCAACGCGGCGAGCGGCTCGCCCAGGGTGCCCGTGGGCGCGTAGATGGCCGTCAGGGCGATGCCCGCCACGGCCGTCGGCAGGGCGAACGGCAGGTCCACAAAGGCGTCAAGCACGCGCCGGCCAGGAAATTCGTAGCGGGTCAGGGTCCAGGCGACGAGCAGGCCGAGCGGCACGTTGGCCAGGGCCGCCGCCGCGGCCGCGCCGAAGCTCAGCCGAAGCGCCGACAGCACCCGAGGCTCGGTCAGGGTCGCCCAGACGCCGTCCAGCCCCAGTTCCCAGGGCCGCAGGATCAGCGCCGCCAGCGGCAGCACCAGCAGGAGGCCGAGGTAGGTCAGCGTCCAGCCCATGGCCAGGCCGAAGCCGGGCAGGATGCTGGGCTGCTTCCAGCGGCGCCGGACCTTGGGCGGCCCGGCTACGGCGGCGATCGTCATGGCCCGGAGCGTCCTGGACCTAGCGCCGGTAGATGCGGTCGAAGACGCCGCCGTCTGCGAAGTGCGTGGCGTGCGCCTTGCGCCAGCCGCCGAACTGGCCGTCCACCGTCACCAGCGGCAGCTCGCGGAACTTGCCGCGATACTTGGCCAGCGCCTTCTCGTTCCGCGGACGGAAGTGGTTCTTGCCGATCAGGTCCTGCGCCAGCGGGCTGTAGAGGAAGTTCAGATAGGCCTGGGCCTGGAGGCGGGTCTTCTTCCGGTCGACGTTGCGGTCGACCAGCGCCACCGTCGGTTCGGCCAGGATCGAGAGGCTGGGATAGACGATGTCGAACTTCGGCCCGAACTCCGCCAGCGACAGATAGGCCTCGTTCTCCCAGGCGATCAGCACATCGCCCAGGCCGCGCTCGGCGAAGGTGGTGGTGGCGCCCCGGGCGCCGGTGTCGAGAACCGGCACATTGCGGAACAGCTGACGCAGATAGGCCTCCGCCGACTGCGGCGAGCCGCTCGGCCGTTTCAGGGCCCAGGCATAGGCCGCCAGATAGTTCCACCGCGCCCCGCCCGAGGTTTTCGGATTTGGCGTGATGACCTTCACGTCCGGCCGCACCAGGTCGGACCAGTCCCGGATCCGCTTCGGATTGCCCTTCCGCACCAGGAACACGATGGTCGAGGTGTAGGGAGCCGAATTATGCGGCAGGCGGCTCTGCCAGTTGGCCGGCAGCAGCTTGGCTCGGGCGGCGATCTCGTCGATGTCGTAGGCCAGCGCCAGGGTGACCACATCGGCCTCGAGGCCGTCGATCACCGACCGCGCCTGCTTGCCCGACCCGCCGTGGCTCTGGTTGATGGTCAGCGACTGGCCGGTGCGCTCGCGCCAGTAGCGGGCGAAGGCGGCGTTGATGTCCTTGTAGAGCTCGCGCGTCGGATCATAGCTGACGTTCAGCAGCGACAGTTGGCGGGCCCGAGACTGGGCCTCGGCCATCTGCGGCAGGATCAGCGCGCTGGCGCCGGCGGCGCCCGCGGCCAGCAGGCGGCGGCGGTTCAGGTCCGAGTGGGTCATGGCGTCAGGTCCTGTGGGCTCGGGCTTGGAACGCATCATGTCGCGCGGCGTCGTCGCCACGGATCTTGGTCACGTATGGCAAGTCTACCCCGCCCGCCTCGAACTTCGGATAGGTGCGCGACACGGCCCTCGTCGTCCCGCTTTGGTTACGGCGGGTTACATACGGCCCGAACTCCGATCGAGTAAGTTGGATTTGTTGCGGGGCGCGCCAGAATTTCTGCGGCCGGAACCTGGTGTGGTTCCGGCCGCAGCGCGCCTCTCGCCGGTACGCCGCTAGAACTCGGCGCGGATGGTCACGCCGTAGGTGCGGGGGTCGCCCGGCTGGCCAGCGATCAGGCCCGTGTTGCTCGGCCCCACCACCAGCACCTCGAAGTAGTCTTCGTCGAAGGCGTTGCGCACCCAGCCGAACACATTGAGGCCGTCTGGCGTGCGGAAGCCGGCCCGGAAGTTCGACAGGGCGTAGCCGTCCACCCAGGTGTAGATCGACGGCGAGGCGTTGGACGAGAAGTTCGACCGATAAGTCCCGTCGTAACCCAGGTAGAACTGGCCCTCCCTGCCCAGGAAGGCGCCCGGCGCATTGACCTCGCCGCCGAACGAGAAGCTCCACTTGGAGACGCCCGGCAGGCGTTGGCCGGAGATGTCGCAGTTGGCGGGGCTCAGCCCCCCGGGCGTGCCCGGCGCGCTGGGCGTCTGGCCCGGGCCCACCGTCGTGCCGCCGGCCAGCTCCGGCGGGCACGGGGCGTCGACGAAGCGCACGTACTTGGCGTCGGTGTAGGCGCCGTTGGCGTAGGCCTTGAACCGCTCGCTCGGCTGCACCTGGAAGTCGAACTCGACCCCCTGGCTGCGCACCTTGCCGGCGTTGGCGAGGTAGCCCCGCAGCACCCCCAGTTGTCCGTTGGTCACGGTGGCCTGGTAGTCCTTGATGTCGGTGCGGAAGGCCGAAAGGTTCAGGGTCGCGCGACGCTCCCAGAACTGGGTCTTCAGGCCGGCCTCGAAGTGGTTCACGTCCTCAGGCTTGATGGCCCCGGCCGACAGGATCGGCTGGCCGGCCGCGTCCGTGGGCAGGCCGTTCTGGTTGATGCCGCCGGTCTTGAACGTCTTGGCGTAGGTCGCATAGCCGAGAATGTCGGGCGCGAAGGCGTAGCTGGCCGTCAGGTCGTAGCTGAAGTTCCAGTCGCTGAACTCGGGCGTGCTGAGCTGCGGCGTGAAGATCGCCAGTTGAGCGACGCGGACGGCGCTGGTCTCCCCGGCCAGAACGGGCTGGCCCTGGCCATCGAAGACGCGGCGCTCGTAGTAGCCTTCCTTCTTGTCGTAGTTCAGGCGCACGCCCGGTTGCAGCGTGAAGGCGTCGGTGATCTTCCAGCTCGCCTGCCCGAAGAACGCCAGGCTCTCCGCCTTCAGGTACTGGGTGTTGATGGCCGTCAGGCCGGCCAGGACGCTGGGGTCGTTGGCCAGGGCGCTGGACGGATTGATGTTCCAGCGGCTGGAGGCCGGGCCGTGCTGCTCGGTGCCCTGGGTGTCGATCCGCTGCTTGAAGGCGAACAGGCCCGCCACAGCGTCGATGCGGTCGTTGGAGTAGTTGTACCGCAGCTCCTGCGAATACTGGTCCTGCTGCGAGGGATTCTGCGACTTCGAGACGATGGGCAGGCCTAGGTAGTCGCGGTCGTTCTCGGGCTTCCAGTCCCAGAACCGCCAGGCAGTGATCGAGGTCAGGGTTCCCGGGCCGACGTTCCAGACAACCCGCGCCGAGGCGCCGCCGATCTTGTTGCCGGCGTTCAGGCTGGCGTCCACGTCCGTCACCCGGTCGAACGGATTGGTGCTCGGCGCCGCGTAGTTCTGGGCGGCGGCCAGGGCTTCATACTGCCGGTTCAGCGGCCGCTGGGTGGCGCCGGTGCGCACATAAATCTGCGCGCAACACTCGGCGTCCTGCTTGTTGTAGTCCCCCGACAGCGTGATCTTCAGGTCGTCGTTCGGCTGGTACAGCAGCTGGCCGCGCAGGCCGAGGTTGTCCTGACCGTTCACGTACTGGTCGCTGGTGACATTGTAGATCGTGCCCCGGCGGGTGGTGGTGGTCACCGCGAAGCGCGCGGCCAAAGTCTCGGTCAGCGGGCCAGAGACCGCCGCCTTGGCCTGCTTGAAGTCGAGATTGCCGAACGTCACCTCGGCGTTGGCCTCGAAGTCGAAGGTCGGCTGATTGGTGGTGATGTTCACCGCCCCGGCGGTGGTGTTCTTGCCGTACAGCGTCCCCTGCGGCCCGCGCAGCACCTCGACCCGCGCCACGTCCAGGAAGTCGAACGTCGCCGCCGAGACCCGCGAGTTATAGACGTCGTCCACATAGATGCCAACGCCCTGCTCGAAGCCGTCGCTGGTCAGGCCGAAGGGCACGCCTAGGCCGCGGATATTCAGCGACGTGTTCCGCGGGTTGGTCGAATAGTACTGCAGGGTGGGCGCGAGCTGCGTCAGGCGGCTGACGTTGAAGGCCCCGGTATCGGCGAGCTGCGTCCCGGCCACCACCGAGACCGCCAGCGGGATGTCCTGCACCGTCTCTTCCCGCCGGCGGGCGGTGACGATCAGCTCCTCGACGCCTACCGGCGCGGGCGCGTCCGCCACGGTGGAAACGTCCGCCGCCGCTGCGCCCGCGTCCACAGCGCCGGCCGTCTGCGCCAGGGCTGCCGGCGCAGCGCTGCAGAGAAGGCTCGCCAAGGCGAACGATCGGATCGCTCCGCTGAGCGCGCTGCGAGACATGGCTTATTCCCCCAATTCCTATCTGGTCTGGGGGATAAACACCGTTATTCCTATTGGCGCACTCTGAATAAGCTGGAGCGCGCCGCAGAAATTCTGAAAGCTACTCGGCGGCCAGCAACGCCCGGCCGGGCGTGAAGGACGTTTTCTCCGCCAGTTCCGCCTTGGCCTTCTCGTATTCCTCGGCGAGCCGCGCGATCAGATCGGCCGCCGCGGGCACGTCCTTCACCACCCCGATGCCCTGGCCGCAGCCCCAGATGTCGCGCCAAGCCTTGGACTTCTGATTGCCGCCCGAGCCGAAGTTCATCTTCGACGGGTCGCTTTCGGGCAGGTTGTCCGGATCCAGCCCCGCCGCCCGGATCGACGGCGCCAGGTAGTTGCCGTGCACGCCCGTGAACAGGTTCGAATAGACGATGTCCGTCGCGCTCGAGGCGACGATCATGTCCTTGTAGGCCTGTTCGGCGTTGGCCTCCTTGGTGGCGATGAACACCGAGCCCATGTAGGCTAGGTCCGCGCCCAGGGCCTGGGCGCCCAGGATGGCGCGGCCGCTGGCGATGGAGCCCGACAGGGCGATCGGCCCGTCGAACCACTCGCGGATCTCCTGCACCAGGGCGAAGGGCGACAGGGTGCCGGCATGGCCCCCGGCCCCGGCGGCCACCGTGATCAGGCCGTCGGCCCCCTTCTCGACCGCCTTGCGGGCGAAGCGGTCGTTGATCACGTCGTGCAGGACCACGCCGCCGTAGGAATGGACGGCCGCGTTCACATCCTCCCGGGCGCCCAGCGAGGTAATGACGATCGGCGCCTTCCACTTGGTGGAGGCCTCCAGGTCATGCTCGAGCCGGTCGTTGGTCTTGTGGACGATGTGGTTCACGGCGAACGGCGCCGAGGGGGTGTCCGGATGGTCGCGGTCCCAGGCCGCCAGTTCCTCGGTGATCCGGTGCAGCCACTCGTCCAGCAGCGAAGCCGGCCTGGCGTTCAGCGCCGGAAACGAACCCACGATCCCCGCCTTGCACTGGGCGATCACCAGGTCGGGGTTCGAGATGATGAACAGCGGGCTCGCGATCACCGGCAGACGGAGGCGGTCGCGCAGGACGGGCGGCAGGGCCATGGAGTCACCTCGAACGGTTGTTAGATTTACAGCGTATGGTCGCCACGCCCCATGGGCAACACGCATTTGTCGCTGGACTGACGCTACGGCCGCCGGAGAACTGTCGCGCCGAATTTGAGGGGAGGAACCCGTATGCCCGAAGCCCTGATCATCGACGCCTGTCGCACTCCGCGCGGCATCGGCAAGGTCGGCAAGGGCGCTCTGGCCGACCACCATCCGCAGCATCTCGCCGCCACGGTGCTCAAGGCCATCGCCGAGCGCAACAATCTCAAGACTGAGGAAGTCGACGACATCATCTGGGGCACCTCGTCCCAGCGCGGCAAGCAGGGGGGCGACCTCGGCCGGATGGCCGCCCTCGACGCCGGCTTCGACGTGCGCGCCAGCGGCGTCACCCTCGACCGCTTCTGCGGCTCCGGCATCACCGCCGTGAACCTCGCCGCCGCCCAGATCATGTCCGGCATGGAGGACCTCGTCATCGCGGGCGGCACCGAGATGATGAGCTACACCGCCGCCACCGCCAGCACCCAGGGCCCCGACGGCGGCCCGGCGCTGATCGATTCCGGCAACACCCGCCTGCGCGCCAAGCATCCGCAGTCGCACCAGGGCGTCTGCGCCGACGCCATCGCCACCATGGAGGGGATCTCCCGCGAGGCGCTGGACGAGCTTGCCTATGTCTCCCAGCAGCGCGCCGCCAAGGCCATCGCCGAAGGCGCTTTCGACCGGGCCCTGGTGCCGGTCTATCGCGAAGACGGGACCGTGGCCCTCGACCGCGAGGAGTTCCCGCGCCCGCAGACCACCCGTGAGGGCCTTGCGGCCCTTAAGCCCTCGTTCGAGGCCATGGCCCATGTGCCCCTGGACGAGCAAGGCACGACCCTCGCCGGCCTCATCAACCGGGTCTATCCCGATCTGAAGATCAAGCACTTCCACCACGCCGGGAACTCGTCGGGCGTGGTCGACGGCGCCGCCGCCGTCCTGCTGGCCTCGCCGGAGTACGCCAGGAAGAATGGCCTGAAGCCCCGCGCCCGGGTCGTCGCCATGGCCAATGTCGGCGATTCCCCGACCCTGATGCTCAACGCCCCGGTGCCGGCCGCGAAGAAGGTGCTCAAGAAGGCCGGCCTGACGCCCGACGACATCGACCTGTGGGAAATCAACGAGGCCTTCGCGGTGGTGGCGGAGAAGTTCATCCGCGACCTCAACCTCGATCGCGAGAAGGTCAATGTGAACGGCGGCGCCATGGCGCTGGGCCACCCGATCGGCGCCACCGGCGCCATCCTGATCGGGACTGTCGTCGACGAACTGGAGCGCCGCGGCCTCAAGCGCGGCCTGGTCACCATGTGCGCCGCCGGCGGCATGGCTCCGGCCATCATCGTCGAACGGATCTAGGCGTTTCGCCCCGCGGGGCGGTCAGCCTGACGAACAAGGGGCCGCGCGGAGATGTCCGCGCGGCCCTTCTTCGTTTGGCCTAAGGTCAGGGCCTCGGCCCGCCCCTGGTCCACTTCTCCAGCAGCCGGGCAGCCGCCTCCCGCCCGCCGATCCCGAAGGCCAGGGCCGCGGCTACGGCCGCCGAGCCCAGGATCAGGCCGAAGGCGAGAATCACGATCTCGTCGGCGATGCCCATGAAGCGCAGGCCCATGGCGGTGGCCAGAGCGATGGTGGCCCACTTCACGATGTCCGAGGCGAAGCCGTCCGCGCCATTGGTCGACCGGTCGATCAGGCCCGACAGGAAGTTCGCGATCATCACCCCGATGGCGATGATCACCCCGCCGAAGAGCACATGGCCGGCCAGTTCCAGAATCTCGGTGAGCATCACGGCGATGGCGGCGAAGGCCAGCAGCCGGGCGGCCTCCACGGCCGAGAACAGCATGATCGCCACCAGCGCCAGCCGCGCCACCACCTTGGAGGGCGTGAGCCTCACCGGAGCGGCCCCGGCCGGGATCTCTGCCTCCGCCCCGGCCTCAGCCTCGGCCGACGGTTCGGCGGGACCGACGCCCAGGGCCTGCAGGCTGCGGTCAAAGCCCAGCGAGGGCAGCAGCTGTTCCAGCAGGCTCGCCACCCAGCGGCCGATCACGAAGGCCACCGCCAGCACGATGGCCGCCGCCAGCACCCGCGGCAGGGCGTCCAGCACCGTGGCCAGCACCGCCACCGCCGGATCGGAGATGGCGCTGAGGCCCAGCTGCTGCAGGGCGGCGATGGTCACCGGGATGATGATCAGCACGAAGACCAGGGTCCCCACGGTCCGCGACAGGCCCGAGGCGCCAGTGACCCGCGACAGGCCCGCCCGCTCCAGCCAGCTGTCCATCCGGGCCGCGGCCAGGCCTGCTTCCACCACTCGCCGGGCGAGGGTCGCCACGATGAAGCCCACGAAGAAGATCACCACCGCCCCGATCAGGTTCGGGATGAAGGCGGTGACCTCGATCAGCAGGCCGTTCAGCGGCGCCACGATGGTGGTCAGCTCCAGCACGGTCAGGGCGCCGATCATCCCCACCAGCAGCACCAGCCAGTAGGCCAGCTGGCCAAGCTGGTAGCCCACTGTTTCCTTGGGATCGGCCTCGGCGTTGTGCTGCTTGGCGCCGGGCATCCGGTCGATGACGCGCGCCAGTCCCCACTGGGCCGCCTTCGCCAGGAAATGGGCGACGATGAGGATGACGATGGCCACGGCCACCCGCGGCCCCCAGTCGATCAGGATGTCTTGGGTTCGATAGTCGACGGGCATGGTGTTCCTCCCGGGCTTGATTGCCGAATTTGCGCCGAGTCGCCCGTCCTGCCGATCAAGCCTCCGTCACGCTGGGTGAACTTGACGCGCCCGCGCGTGGGGGCCCATCTGCCCCCATGTCGGACGCACGCCTCCTGGACCCCGGTTTCACCCCTGCGGGCGAGGACGCCTGGCGCGCCCTCGTCGCCAAGACCCTCGGGGACAAGCCCTTCGACAGCCTGGTGAAATCCACGGCCGAGGGCCTGGCGATCCAGCCGCTGTATCCGCAGGCCGCCAAGGCCGCCGCCTTCCCGCCCCGGCCGTTCGACGCCGAGCGCCCCTGGGACTTGCGCACGCTGACGGCCCATCCGGACCCCGCCCGCGCCAACGCCGAATTGCTGGCCGACCTGTCGGGCGGCGCGGCCTCGGTGACGGTGAAAATCGATCCCACCGGCCAGGCGGGCGTCGCCATCGGCTCGGCCGACCATCTCGCCCTGGCGCTCAAGGACGTCATCGTCGAACTGGCCCCGGTGGGCCTGGATGCGGGCTTCCTTGGCCCCAAGGCCGCCGACTGGCTCCACGCCGTCGCCAAGTCCTCACCGGGAGCCAAGCTCAATTTCAACCTCGATCCGTTGGGCGCCTTCGCCGAGACGGGCGCGAGCCCCGGGCCTATCGAGAGCCATCTGGTCAGCGCCGCCACCGTCGCCGTGCGCCTCGCCCAGCCCTATCCCAACGCCCAGCTGTTCCTGGCCTCGGGCCGCGTCGCCCACGAGGCCGGCGGCGGCGAGGCGCTGGAGGTGGCGTTCGCAGCCGCCTCCGCGATCGCCTACGCCAAGGCCCTGGTGCGGGCCGGCCTGCCCATGGCCGAGGCCTTCGCCCGCATCACCCTCGGCCTCAGCGCCGACGCCGACTACTTCCTGGTCATCGCCAAGCTGCGCGCGGCGCGGGTGGTCTGGGCCCGCATCGCCGGCGCGTGTGGGGCCGATCCCCTGGCGAGGATCGAGGCCCGCTCCTCGCGCCGGATGCTGGCGGCCAAGGACGCCTACACCAACATGATCCGGCTTACCGCCGCCGGCTTCGGGGCGGCGGTCGGCGGGGCCGATGCGGTCCAGCTCGGCGCCTTCACCGATGCGGTCGGCCTGCCCACCGCCTTCGCCCGCCGCCAGAGCCGCAACACCCAGCTCGTGCTGATGGAAGAGGCCGCCATCGGTCGCGTCGCCGACCCGGCCGCCGGCTCGGGCTATATCGAGGCCCTCACCGACGAGATCGCCCGCGCCGCCTGGGCGAGGTTCCAGGCCATCGAGGCCGCCGGCGGCCTCATCGCCGCCCTCGAGAAGGGCGACATCGCCCGTGAGGTCGAGGCCGCCAACGCCGCCCGGGGCGAGCTGAAGATCGTCGGCGTCACCGCCTTCCCGCCCGCCGAGGACGCCCCGGTCGAGGTGGAGCCGCCTGCGGCCCAGCCGGTCTCGGCCCCAGATCCCCGCCTGCCCGGTCCCGACGGCCGGTGCGTGGCCCTCAAGCCCATGCGGCTGTCCGAAAAGTACGAGGCGGCGCAATGAGCAGCTTCCCCGATTTCGCATCCCTGCCCTTCGAGGCCGAGAGTCCGACCTGCCCCGCGCCCGCCGGCGCGGCCTGGGAGACGCCCGAAGGCGTGGCGGTGAAGCCGGCCTACGGCCCGGCCGATTCCGCGGCCTTCGCCAAGCTCACCGGCTATCCGGGGCTGGCGCCCTACGTCCGCGGCCCCTACCCGACCATGTACGCCACCAACCCGTGGACCATCCGCCAGTACGCGGGCTTCTCCACGGCCGAGGACTCCAACGCCTTCTACCGCCGCAACCTGGCGGCCGGTCAGATGGGCCTGTCCATCGCCTTCGATCTCGCCACCCACCGGGGCTACGATTCCGACCACCCCCGGGTCACCGGCGATGTCGGCATGGCGGGCGTGGCCATCGACTCCATCCTCGACATGCGCACGCTGTTCGACGGCATCCCGCTCGACCGGATGAGCGTGTCCATGACTATGAACGGCGCCGTGCTGCCGATCCTGGCGCTCTACATCGTGGCGGCCGAGGAACAGGGCGTCCCGCACGAAAAGCTCACGGGCACGATCCAGAACGACATCCTCAAGGAGTTCCTGGTCCGGAACACCTACATCTATCCGCCCGGCCCCTCGATGCGGATCATCGCGGACATCTTCGCCTACACGTCGAAGGAGATGCCGCGGTTCAACTCGATCTCGATCAGCGGCTATCACATCCAGGAAGCCGGGGCGACGCTGGACCTGGAGCTCGCCTACACCCTGGCCGACGGCATCGAATACGTCCGCGCGGGCGTCGCCGCCGGCATGACGGTGGACCAGTTCGCGCCGCGCCTGTCGTTCTTCTGGAACGCCGGCATGAACGTCTTCATGGAGATCGCCAAGCAGCGGGCCGCGCGCCTGCTCTGGGCCAAGCTCATGAAGCAGGAGTTCGACCCCAAGGACCCCCGCTCGCTCTCCCTGCGCGCCCATACCCAGACCTCCGGCTGGTCCCTCGCCGCCCAGGACGTGTTCAACAACGTCGCCCGCACGGCCATCGAGGCGATGGCGGCCACCGGCGGCCAGACCCAGAGCCTGCACACCAATTCGCTGGACGAGGCCCTGGCTCTGCCCACCGACTTCTCGGCCCGCATCGCCCGCAACACCCAGCTGTTCATCCAGCTGGAGAGCGGCCAGACCCGGGTGGTCGACCCCTGGGGCGGCAGCCACTACGTCGAGGCCCTCACCGCCGCCCTCGCCGAGCGCGCGCTGGCCCACATCGCCGAGGTGGAGGCCCTGGGCGGCATGGCCAAGGCCATCGAGGACGGCTTGCCCAAGCGCCGCATTGAGGAAGCCTCTGCCCGCACCCAGGCCCGCATCGATTCCGGCCACCAGACCGTCGTCGGCGTGAACCGCTACCGGCCCGAGGTCGCCGACGAGATCCCGGTGCTGAAGGTGGACAACTCGGCCGTCCGCAACGCCCAGATCGCCAAGCTCGCCCGCCTGAAGGCCGAGCGCGATCCCGAAGCGGTCGCCGCGGCCCTCGACGCCCTTACCGCCGGCGCGGCGGGCAATGGCAACCTGCTCGAACTGTCCGTGGCCGCCGCCCGGGCCAAGGCCACGGTGGGCGAGATCTCCTACGCCCTCGAGAAGGTGTTCGGCCGGCACAAGGCCCACGCCGACGCCGTGCGGGGCGTCTATCTACGCGAGGCGGGCGATACGCCGGCCGGCCAGCGCGCCAAGGCCATGGCCGAGGCTTTCCGGCAGGCGGACGGCCGCAAGCCTCGCGTGCTGGTGGCCAAGATGGGCCAGGACGGCCACGACCGTGGCCAGAAGGTGATCGCCTCGGGCTTCGCCGACCTCGGTTTCGACGTGGATATCGGCGACCTGTTCCAGACGCCGGCCGAGACCGCCGCCCAGGCGGTGCGCGACAATGTCCATGCGGTGGGCGCAAGCTCCCTCGCCGCCGGCCACCTGACGCTCGTGCCCGAGCTGAAGGCCGAACTCGCCAAACTGGGCCGTCCCGACATTGTGGTCTTCGTCGGCGGCGTCATTCCGCCCGAGGACTTCAAGGCCCTGGAGGAGATGGGGGTGGCGGCGATCTTCCCGCCCGGCACCGTCGTCCCCGAGGCGGCCATCGAGGTCCTGGAGCGCCTGAACGAACAGCTCGGCTACGCCCAGGAGACGGCCGCGCAGTAGACGCCGGCTCCGCCGTGGGGCGGGCGTCTCCCCCTCATCGACGCCGCCGCCTCCGGGCAGAAACGGCCCGCGCCGGCCCATGTCCCGGGCGCGCATAGCTGCGAGTCGATCTCAAGTGAAGGGAAGAGGTTTCCCTCGGAGGCGACATTGACCATTTAACCGGAACGCCTCGGCCATTCCGCGGTTGAATCGCCGACCGGCGGCATTCCTGTTCCTTTTATCAGGGGAAACCCGACATGTACGTCCTGCCCGAGCTTCCGTACGCCCATGAGGCCCTTGAGCCGGTGGTCTCCGCCGACACCCTGCGGACCCACCACGGCAAGCACCACAAGGCCTACGTCGACAAGACGAACGAACTCGCCGCCCAGGCAGGGCTTGCGGATCGCCCGCTCGAGGACGTGGTGCGCGAGGCGCGCCGGACCGGCGACCAGAAGCTGTTCAACCAGTCGGGCCAGGCCTGGAACCACGCCTTCTTCTGGCAGTGCATGACCCCCGACTACCGCGCTCCGCAGGGCGAGCTCGCCGCCGCCATCGAGGCCTTCGGCGGCCTCGCCAAGCTGAAGGAAGTCTTTGTCGCGGAGGGCGTCGGCCACTTCGCGTCGGGCTGGGCCTGGCTGCTCGCCGGTCCGGACGGCCTGAAGGTCACCTCCTACCACGACGGCGACACCGCCCTCGTCCATGAGGACGGCTTCCCGCTGCTCGTCTGCGACGTGTGGGAGCACGCCTACTATCTGGACTACAAGAACGACCGGAAGGGCTTCCTGGAGCGCTGGTTCGACGAGGCTGTGAACTGGGCCTTCGTGGAAGCCCAGTACGCCGCGGCCAAGGGCCAGGGCGAAGGCTACCGCTACCCGGCGCCGACCGCCGGCTAACGCCCGGCGCTCAGGTCGAACATCCCGAGATCGACCTGTTCATCCAGACTGCGCGAGATCAGCCCCCGGCCGTCGGGCCCGGCGCCGATCTCGCCGGTCATCGTCGGGACCTCGGCGATCCGCCGGGCCGGGCCGCTCCAGGGCTGGAGCCAGACCGCCGCCGGCCCCTTGCCCCGGGCGCGCTTGATGAAGATGCCGTCTCGCCCTACCGCCCAGGAATCCGACGGGCCCAGGGTTGCTGACGGTCCGCCGCCGTCCAGGGGGCCGGCGCTGGCGCCCCCTACGGTCTCACCGAACAACCGCCCATCCGGCCCGATCTTCAGGGCCCATACGCCGTTCTGGCCCGTAGGCATCGGCCCGCCGCGGCCGTCCGCCGCGAGTTCCATCACCCGGTAACGCCGCGCCTGGCGCTCCACATATCGGATGCGCCCGTCCGCCCCCCACACCGGGTCCAGCTTGTCACGCCCGTCCGAGGTGATGACCCGCAGCCGCGAGCCGTCCCGGCCGACGGTGTAGATCTCGGCCCGCCGCCCCTTCACGCCCACGAACACCAGGCTCTGCCCGTCCGGCGACCAGGACGGGGAATGGACGTACGAGCCGCCCATGCGGGTCAGCCGCACCGACTGGCCGTCCGGCCGGGTGACCCACAGCTCCGCCCCGCCGCTGCGGTCCGAGGCGTAGGCCACCGTCCCATCGGGCGCGGCCTCGGGATCCCAGTCGCTGCCCATGGCGTCCGTGACCGGATGGATCGCCCCGTCCGGCGCGACCGCGGCGATGTTGGTGCGGCTGCGCGGCGCCTCCACCACCAGCCGGTTGCGCCGGTCGATGGACATGCGGCTGAAGGTGACCCGGCCGACTGCCAGTCCGATCCGCTTCGGCGGTTCGTTGCGAGCGGTGTCGATGGTCCACAGGCCGAACTCGCCGCCCCGGTTCGACGAATAGAAGATGTGCCGGCTGTCCGCCGACCAAACATAGCCTGCGGCCTTCCAGCCGTCGGTGGTCAGCGCCCGCTCGCGGCCGGTCTTCAGGTCCTTGAGGTAGAGGTCGTCGGCCCCGTGCAGGAGGCTGCGGCGGAAGGCGATGTATCGCCCGTTGGGCGACACGCTCGGGTCTGCATCGCCCAGGGTGTCCACCGGCGGCGAGGTCAGGTCGCGCATCGCCCCGCTCGTCAGGTTCACCGCCCGGATGCGATAGAGGAGATCGCCCCTGGGCCGGTCGCCGATGGCCAGGGTGTCGTCGTCCAGCCAGCCCACCCGGGTGTAGGTGGAGGATTCGCAGCGCGCCGCCACGCGCTCGGGGCCCAGCGGAACGGGCGCCACCACCAGGGCGCAGGCGCCGTCCGGATAGCTGCGCACGAACACCACCCGGTCGCCCCGCGGCGACCAGGCGCCGCTGTGGTCGTCGGCGGGGTCGGTGGTGATCCGCACCGGCGTCCCCTGGTCCACGCCCCGGATGTAGAGGTCGCGCCACCGTGGAGTCCGGCCGCTGGGCATAGACCAGCTGCTGGCCGTCGGGAGAAATCGCCGGGTGGGTTTCCATGCCCAACTCCGCCGTCAGCGGGCGGTAGGCCTCCGTGGTCCACGCCACCGGCCGCGGGCTCAGCGCTAGCCAGGCCGCGCCCGCGAGCACGACCAGCACCGCGCCCCCCGCCGCGATCCAGCGCCAGGGCGGGACTCGCCGCACCAGCGCAGCCTCGACCACCGCCGGGCGCGGCGCCATCGGCCCCGGTCGCGGGCGGGTCTCGTCCACCTGCAGGCGGTAGCCCACCGTGGGGATCGTATCGAGCCGGATGCACGGATTGTCCGACAGCGCCTTGCGCAGTTGCGCCACGCAGCGGTTCAGCGCCCCCTCGGTGACGATGCGCCCTTCCCAGCAAAGGTCGATCAGTTCGTCGCGGCTGACCGGCTGGCCGCGGGCGCGATGCAGCGCCACCAGCACCTTCATCACCCGCGGTTCCAGGGCGGTGACGTGGCCGTTCGTCTCCACCTCAAGGGCGGAGGGCCGCACCAGCGTGCCGGCCAGCGCGAAGGGCAGCTCGCGGGCGAGCGCCAGCTTCGGCCACAGGGCGACATGCTCGTTCATCGCGAAACCATCACGAATAAATCACGTCCGCCGCCACGCCTTCCCCGCGGCAACATCCGACAACCCGGCCGGTCTGAACACCCCAGTTCGCCCGGATTACAGGGATGTCACGTATCATCGTTCCGATTTTCGCGGGAGCCGCCATCGCCGCCCCCGCCGCCGCCCAGGACAACGCCCTCCGCTCAGCAGCCGACGCCTTCGGCGAGCGCGTGGGGGTCGAGCAGATCGGCCTCTACAACGAAGGCCAGGTCCGGGGCTTCGACCTCAACAACTCCGGCGCCTACCGGATCAACGACGCCTACTTCGCCCGGAGCGCAGGTCTGAACGACCCGGTGCTGGCGGGGGTCAGCGTGCGTGTGGGCGTCAACGCCACCCGCCTCGCCTACCCCGCGCCGTCGGGCGTGGTGAACTATCGCCTGCGCGAGCCCACGGGCGCGAACGGCTTCAGCGTCGGCGCCGGCCTGCGCGACTTCGGGACTCACACCGTCGAGCTCAACGGCTCCTGGCGCGACGAGGCCGACAGGTTCGGCCTCGCCGGCGGCCTGGTCTGGCGTCCCGTAGTCCGCTGGGCTCCGGGCACTGAGGGCGAGGCCCTGGACGGAGGGCTCGTCGGCCGCTGGCGGCTCTCGGACCGCCAGACGCTCCGCGCCTTCGCCACCGCCTATGTCCGCGACTATGACGGCGACTGGGCCGCCAAGCCCGCGGACGGCGCTACGCCGCCCAAGGTCCGCCGGCAGCACAACTATTCCCCCGACTGGGCCCGGGTGGATGCGACCAACGCCAACTTCGGCGCCCTCTACTCCGGCGCCTTCGGGCCGTGGTCGGTGGACCTGTCGGCCTTCCACTCGGTGTTCGATGTCCGCCGCAGCGACTTCACCCTCCTGGAGATCCGGGCGGACGGCTCCGCCGAGGCCACCACCTTCCTCAACCCGGCCAAGACCAACACCGCCGATTCCGCCGAGGCCCGCGTCGGCCGTGTCTTCCAGACCGGCGACTTCAGCCACCTGGTCAGCGCCTCGGTCCGGGCTCGCCGAAGTGACGTAGAACTTGCCAGCGGCCTCGCAACGCCCTTGGGCCCGCTCACCCTCGCCACCGACGTCGCGCCGTCCTCCGAGCCCGAGTGGCGCGGCGATCACGGCCGGGACGTGGTGGAGCAGGTCACCGCCTCCGTCGGCTACGGCCTCGTCTGGGCCGATCGGCTGCAGGTCCGCCTGGGCGCCCACCGCACCCGCTACGACAAGCAGCTCCTCACCGTCGACGGCGTCCACACCCGCGGGATCGAGGAGAGCACGCTCTACAACGCCTCGGCCGTCTGGAGCCTTTCGCCTCGCACCAGCCTGTTCGGAAGCTGGGTGACGGGTCTCGAGGAATCCGGCGTCGCGCCCCAGAACGCCACCAACGGCAATGAGGTCCTGGCCCCTGTGGAGGCCGAGCAGTTCGAACTCGGCGTGCGCCACGCCTTTGCCGACAACCTCACCATCATCGGCGCCGTTTTCGAGGTCTCCAAGCCCACCACCGGCATGCGGGCCGACGGCTCGTTCGGCTTCGTGGGCGAGGTGCGGCACCGGGGCGTCGAGGCCTCCCTGGCCGGCCGCCTGGACGGCCGGACCAGCGTCGTCCTGGGCGCCGTGGCCTTCCAGCCGAAGGTCTCGGGCGATCTGGTGGACGCCGGCCTGGTGGGCGACCGCGCGGCGGGCGTCTCAGATTTCGTGGCCAACGCCAGCATCGAGCGGCAGCTGGGCGACGGCTGGTCGGTCGACGCCCAGCTCAGCTACGATAGCGCCCGCTGGGGCGACGTGCGCAACAGCTTCCGCACGCCCGGCCAGGCGCTCCTCAATCTGGGCGCTCGCCGGCGCTTCGAGCTCGGTGGCCGCCCGGCCCAGTTCCGGCTCCTGGCGTCCAACGTCACCGGCAGCGCGGGCTGGTGGGCCTCGCGCTCCGGCCTCTTCTATCCGGTGGCGCCGCCCACCGTGCGCGCCATGCTGACGGCGAACTTCGGCGGCTAGTCGGCGCCCGCCTGGGCCTGGAGCTTGCCGCCCTTGGCCGAGACCATCAGCTTGACCAGCTCCTCGGTGACGCGCGGCTCCAGGCCCTCGGTGTGGCCCTTGTCCATCCGCACCACGTCGGCCACCACTCGGCCGTCCTGGCACTTGTCGAAGGTCCAGGCCTGGGCGACGCCCGGCCGGGCCTTCATGCCCCACACCTTGTAGCCGGCGCGCTCATAGTCCCAGACGTGGCCCGGCTTGTCGTCGACGATGTCCTGACGCCGCACGCGCGGGCCGCAGCCGAACCGCTCCGCCAGGGGCGAGGTCTCGGGCAGGCTCTCGATCTCGTACTCGCCCACGGTGAAGATATGCGAGAAGTCGCAGGCGGGCGACGCCTGCGGCGGCAGCGCGCCCCATGGACGCGCATCCGGCGGCGAGCCGTCGGCCTTCGGCGGACCGAACCGCGCCACGAAGGGCGCCTGCCCCACGCGGCCGCCCGACAGGCTCAGCCAGCCGTCCACCTTGTCCTTGAAGTAATCGCTGCAGACGATCCGGCTGGAGGTCATGCCCCCCTGGCTGTGGCCGGCGAGCCAGAAGGCGCGGATGTTCGACCGCCCGAAGGTCCCCAGCACCCATTCGGTGATGTTCTGCAGGTGCGCATCGTCCGCCGCCGCGTCCCACCGGCGCACGGGCGTGGTCGTGGCCGCCGTCGGGGTCGCCACCACCAGCCGGTACTTCTCCTTGTAGTCGGCCACCGGGAAGTAGTGACGCTGCCAGTTGCCCACCGATCCGGCGCCGTGGAGGTTCAGGATGAACACCACCTTCTCGCCGGGCTTCAGGTCGCAGGGATAGTCCAGCCAGAACTTGCGGCCGGTCTTCTCGTCCACGGCGTTACCGAAATTCGCCAGGTCCCCGCTCGTGACGCAGGCCTCGCCTTCGCAGCGGGCAGGCGGCGGATTGGTGCAGGCCACGCCCGCCACATCCCCGGCCAGCGCCGGCCCGGCCCAAAGCGTGAGCGCTCCGACGGCGGCGCCCCAAACGGTCTTCGACATGGTCTTCACTCCCCAGAAACGCCGTTCGATGCGGCGCTTTGGGGAGGAAAATCGGGGCGCAACCTTGCAGACGTATTTCAGATCATTCCCACCAGTAGCGGCCACGCTTGCGATCGCCGGTCACCACCTCGTTGAGGGTCGCCGGGTCGTACAGCCGCCCGCCCAGCATCACCCGGTGGATCTTCTCCGAGTTGCGGATGTCGGCGACGGGATCGGCGTCCAGCACCACCAGGTCCGCCAGCTTCCCGGCCTCCAGCGAGCCGATGTCGGCGTCCATGCCCAGCGACCTGGCTGAGACGATGGTCCCCGCCGCCAGCGCCTCCAGCGGGCTCATCCCGCCGCGCACGAACGACCACAGCTCCCAGTGCGAGCCGATGCCGGCCTGCTGGCCATGGGCGCCGATCGAGACCAGTACGCCACGCTTGGCCAGCTTGTGGGCCTCCCGGGCGTTGTCGTCGTCCACATAGTCCTCTTCCGGGGCGATCGGGCGCCGGGCGTTGTCCGCGGCGAGCTGGGCCGGCGGAATATGGGCCTTCAGCAGCGGCTGCTCCCAGACATTGGTGTGCGCGCGCCAGTAACGGTCGCCGTCGAGGCCGCCGAAGGTGACGATCGGCGTCGGCGTGTAGTTGGTGGTGGCCTGGCTGAAGTAGCTCAGGACGTCCTCGTACAGCCGCAGCTGCGGGATGTTGTGCTCGAGGGTGGAGTTGCCATCGGCGACGATGGTCATGTCCTGGCCGAACATCGCCCCGCCCTCGGCCACCACCTGCATGTTCTCCCGGCGGGCGGCCTCCACCACCATCATCCGCTGGTCGCGGCGCGGCTGGTTGTAGTTCTTCACGCTGTGCCCGCCCTGCGCCTTCAGGCGCCGCACATGCGCGATGGCGTCGTCCAGGGTGTTGATCTCGGCATAGCCGCCCGGCGCCTTGGCCCCGTAGACCACCTCGCCGGTGGAGAAGATGCGCGGCCCCAGGATCAGCCCCGCCCGCTGCATCTGCTGGGCGGCGAACACCTCGGCGGCGCGGCTCGACGGGTCGTGGATCGTGGTGGTCCCGAGGGCCAGGTTGACCATCAGCGACCAGTTCTGCTGCGGCACCAGTTCGTCGACGCCGTACGGGCCGTGGGCATGGGCGTCCACCAGCCCCGGGATGATGGTCTTGCCCGCCAGGTCGACGGTCTTGGCGCCCGCCGGAACCTGCACCTGGCCGCGCCGCCCCACGGCGGCGATCCGGTCGCCCTGGATGACGATGACGCCGTCCTCGATAATCCCACCGTCGGGCCCGGCCATGGTGACGATCCGCGCGCCGGTGAGCGCAATCGTCCCCGTGGGCTTGTCGGCCGCCACCTCGATCGCCAGCGAGACGCCAGTCGTCGGGGGCTCGAACTTCGGCGCGTCCTCGCCGGCCGGGGCCGAGCGGAACAAGGCCGGCGTCGAGACCGTGTACACGGTCGGCCCCACGCTCCAGTGGAGCTGCCCGCCGTTCTGCGACCAGTGCATCCAGTTGGCGCCGCCGAAGCTCGCCCGGGTCACCGGCAGCGGCCCGCCCTTCTGGTCCACCGCCACCTCCTGGCCGCCCGGCATCAGCGGCATGACGTGGACCTCGTAGTTCTGCCGGAAGGCGAAGTACTGGCCGTCGGGCGAGACCGCGTAGTCGTTCACCAGCTCGCCCTGGGCGTGGACCCGCCGGGCCTCCCCGTTCAGGTCGGTGGAGACCAGCTGCTGCTTGCCCTTCTCCGAACCCACCATGAACACGCGGTCGCTCGAGGCGCCGAAGTGGGGCGAGCTCATGTCGCGAGCGATCCGCTCGGGCGTCCCGCCGCTCGCCGCGACCCGGTAGACGCCGGGGTTCTCGGACCAGGCGCGGGCGGTGAGATAGCCGCCGGCGTTCTTCTCGAAGACGATCGTCTTGCCATCCGGCGAGAACTGTGGCCGGGCGTAGTGCCCGGGCTGTTCGGTCACATCCTTGGGCGTCCCGCCCGAGGCGGCCACGGTGCGGATGCGGCCCAGCCCGGCATCGGTCCAGCTCACGAAGACGATGCTCCGCCCGTCTCGCGACCAGGCGGGCCACAGCTCGAAGCTGTCGTCATTGGTGCGGGTCAGCCGCCGCGGCGCGCCGCCGGCCATCGGCTTCACGTAGAGCTTGCCGAGGTTCTCATAGACCACCTGCCGGCCATCGGGCGAGACGGCGGCGAAGCGCGTCATGTGGGTGGTGAAGCGGTCAGCGGCGACCTCCACCTTGGGATGCGGGGCCTCGATCACGGTGCGGGTGTCGCTCACCCGAAACGGGATCACCTGCGCTCCCGTGCCATCGGCGTTCACCCGGCGGATCTTGCCGCCGGCCCAGAACACCAGGCTCTTGGAATCCGGGGTCCAGGCGAGGTTCGGATAGAGACCGATGACCGCCCAGGTCTCCTGCATGTCCGGGTCGAGGTCGGCGTAGACCTTCCGCTCCACGCCCGAGGCCAGGTCCTTGACCCACAGGGCGGACTTGGTCCGCTCCCGGCGGATGAAGGCCAAGCTCTTGCCGTCCGGCGAGGGCGCCGGCCGCACCGAGCCGCCCGCCCCGGCGGCCACGGTCGAGACCTCGCCCGTCGCAAGGTCGTAGCGCTCGATGTTGAACAGGTCGGTGTTGGAGTCCTGGGCGTATTCGAAGATCGGCCCCGGGGTGATGTTGCGGGTGTAGTAGATCGCCTTGCCGTCCGGCGCGAAGACCGGCTCGCCGAGCTCCTTCTGATGCTGCTCGTTCGGCCGCTTCACCAGCGGCACGCCGCCGCCGCCCGAGACGTGGTAGAGCCACACCTCGCCGGTGCCGAGCGAGCGGCCCGTGGTGAAGTGCTTCTTGGCGGCGATGAAACGCCCGTCCGGGCTCCAGGTGGGCTGGTTCAGGAGTCGGAAGTCCTCCTTCGTCACCTGCCGCTTGTCCGAACCGTCGAGGTTCATCACCCAGATGTTGTCGCCGCCGCCCCGGTCCGAGGTAAAGGCAATGCGCTTGCCGTCGGGGGAGAAGCGCGGCTGCACCTCCCAGGCCAGGCCCTCGGCGATCCGCGTGGGCGCGCCGCCGGTGATCGGCATCACATAGATGTCCCCCAGCAGGGCGAAGGCGATGGTGCGGCCGTCTGGGCTGACGTCCAGGTCCATCCAGGTGCCTTCGTCCACGTCGATGCGCACCTCGCGGAGGCGTGCCACCGTGGGCGGGTTGTTCACGTCCCAGCCGGCGGGCTTGGCGCTCGCCGTCGGCGCCGCCGCCGGACTGGTCGCGGGCGGCTGCTGGGCGAACGCCGGCGTGATGCCGATCGAGGCGGCGACGAACAACGCGAGCTTGGACTTCATGGGGTCCCCCTTGTGGCGGCGTCATTGGTAGCAAGCCGAGCCTTGCGCGCAACGCCCGCAAGCCCGACGGTGCCCGTCGCCAATCGGGAGAGTCGGGAAAGATGATCCGCCAGATCGCCGTCGCCGCGAGCTGTCTTGTGCTCGCCGCCTGCGCCACACAGCCCACGGCGGCCCCGCCTGCCGAAGCCGCGTCCATGGATCCGCAAGGGCGCTGGGAGCAGGGCCAGGCCGCCTATCTCGCCTGGAACGCCCGCCGCCCCGGCTGGAAGACCACCGACAGCGGCCTGCAGTACAAGGTGGTCAAGCGCGCCCGGGCGTCTGCCCCCAGGCCGGCGCCGGGGGCCACGGTCACCATCCACTACACCGGCACGTTAATCGACGGGCGGACGTTCGACTCGTCCCGCGACCGGGGCGAGCGGGCCACCTTCCCCCTCGACCGGCTCATCCCGGGCTGGCAGGAGGGCGTGCCGATGATGCGGGTGGGTGAGCGCTGGCTGTTCGCCATCCCCGCCGACCTCGCCTACGGCAATCGCAACCGGGCGCCGATCCCCAACGGCAGCGCCCTGCTCTTCGACATCGAGTTGATCGCCATCGAGGGCGAGAGCTGAGCCCTCGCGCCTTCAGCCCTTACCTGCCGCTGGGCTTGTAACCCTTGGGCGCCCGGCCGTGCGTGCCCGTGCTTTCCCAGCGGGCCTCTTCGGCCCGGTGCACGTACTGCTCGGCGACCATCCAGGCCTTCACCGGCCGCAGGGCGCCAAGGCAGCCGATGATCAGCGCCGGGAACACCACGGCGAGCTGGGCCCAGATCGGCGGCTGAGCCATCACCGCCCAGACGCCCCAGAAGGTCGTCACGATCACCGCCACGCCGCTCATCACGAAGAAGGCGGGGCCGTCCGCCGGATCGGCGAAGCTGAGGTCGAGGCCGCAGTTGTCGCAGGCGGGGGCGACCTTCAGGAAGCCTTCGAAAACCCGGCCCTCGCCGCAGCGCGGGCACCGGCACCGCAGGCCGGCGACGATGGTGGGGGGCGACGTGCGCTCCGACATGACAGGCCCTTCCATACAATCCGGATTGCAGTCCGTACAATCCGAACATAATGTATGGATCGCGGATGCCTGATACAAGCCCCACGCCTGACCGCCCTGCGGCCGAGACCTGGCTGTCCCGGGTACGGCGCGAAGGGCCGCTCTACCTCGCCATCGCCGACGCCCTTGCCGAGGCCGTGCGGAGCGGCGAACTCCAGCCCGGGGAGCGGTTGCCGCCCCAACGGACCGTCGCCGAACGCCTGGGGATCGACCTCACCACCGTCACCCGGGCCTATGCCGCCGCCCGCGACCGCGGCCTGCTGGAGGGGACCGTCGGCCGAGGCACCTTCGTCCGCGCTCGCCCCGAGGCCGACGAGGCCGGGGTGGTCGACCTCTCCATGAACCTGCCGCCCCCGCCGGAGGGGCTCGCCATCGGCCGCCTTCTCCAGGAGACCGCCGCGGCGATCCTCCAGCGTACTGATGCGGCGACGCTGATGGCCTATCACCCCGGCGCGGGCGCCCTCGGACAGCGGCTGGCGGGCGCCCGCTGGCTGGCCCCGGTCCTGGGCGAGGTTCCGGCGGACCGGGTGCTGGTCAGCCCTGGCGCCCAGGCGGCGCTGGCCGCCGTCCTCGCCTGCCTCTGCCGCCCGGGCGATACGGTGATCGCCGAGGCCCTCACCTATCCCGGCTTCCGCGCCGTGGCGGCCCAGCAGGGCCTTCGAGCCGTCCCCTTGGCGTCCGACACCGAGGGCCCTGACCTCGAGGCCCTGGGACGGCTCTGCGCCGAGCATCGGCCTGCCGCCCTGTACCTCGTCCCCACCATGCAGAACCCCACGGCCACCAGCCTGGGCCTCGATCGCCGGCGGGAAATCGTCCGCATCGCCGCCGCGGCGGGGACACGCATCATCGAGGACGACCCCTACAGCCGGCTGGGCGAGGCGCCGATGCCAGCGCTGGCCGCCCTCGCGCCGGATCAGGTGATCCATATCGCCACCCTCTCCAAGTGCCTGACCCCCGGCCTTCGCATCGCCTATGTGGTCGCCCCGCCGGACGAAGCGCCGCGGATCGCCGACGCCCTGCGGGCCGTCGCCCTGATGGCCGCCCCGCTCATGGCCGCCATCGCCACCAGCTGGATTCGTGAAGGGACCGCCGAGACCGTTCTCGCCGCGGTCCGCGCCGAGGCCCGCGCCCGTCGGGCCCTGGCCGCCGAAGCGATCCCCCAGGCCCTCGGCGCGCCCGAAAGCCTGCATGTCTGGCTGCCGCTGCCGGCCGGCGCCTCGGCCGATCGCCTGCGCGCGGCGGCGCAAGGCCGGGGCCTTGCCCTCACCACCGCCGAAGCCTTCGCCCTTTCCGACACAGCCCCCAACGGCGTGCGCATTTCCCTGGGCGGGGCGCCCCGCCGGGCGGTCCTGGCCGAGGCCCTGCGCACGGTGGGCCAGCTCGCGAATGCGCCGCCCGGGACCGGGCCCACTGTCGTCTAGGGCGGGAAGGTTTGGTGCGGGCGGCCGGGATCGAACCGGCACGAGCCTTGCGGCCCTACGGATTTTAAGTCCGTTGCGTCTACCAGTTTCGCCACGCCCGCATCGGCTGCGACGCCAGAGGCCTAGCCGACAACCTCCGGCCGGTCGATAGGCCTCAGATCGGCGGCTCTTCCGATGCGGCAGGCGCCGGCGCAGCCGATGGCCGGGCAGGCTCGGGCGCGGGCGTGGGAGCTGCGGGCGCCGACGGCGGGACGGTGATCTCGGGCGCCGGGGCAGGCGCCTCGACCGGGGCCGCCTCGGTCTTGGCCGCGGGGGCCTCGGGTTCCGCCGTCTCGGCAGGCGCTTCGGTCTCCGGCGCGGACGTCAGCGGCGCGGACGTCGGCGGCGTCGCTTCCGAGGCCGGATCTGTGGGCGCTTGCGGTGGTGGAGCCGCCGGCGGGCCCGACTCGCCCGGCCAGCGCAACTCCACGTCCCGGAACACGCCGTTCACGAAACTGCCGACCGCCAGCAGCCCCAGCACCGTCAGCGCCAAGCGTTTTGCGCGCGGATTCGCGAACCGACCGTCCACATAGCTCATGGACCGCCACCTTAAGGCTCCGGCCGCCCCCCGCAATGGGCGCCGCACCTTGACCGCAGCGCCTTAGCCTGCGACCTCGCCCCCGCGATGATCCTGACGCTTTCCTGTCCCGACCAGCCCGGCATAGTCGCCCGGGTTTCCGCCCTGCTCTTCGAGCGCGGCGCCAACATCCTCGACGCCCAGCAGTTCAACGACGCCGAGACCGGCCAGTTCTTCATGCGCGTGGTCTTCGATCCGGGAGCCTCCGACGCCGAGGCCTGGCGCGCGATCTTCGCGCCCCTTGGCGAGCAGTACGGCATGCGCTGGAGCCTGCGCGGCCGCAAGGAGCGCCGCCGGGTGATGATCCTCGCCTCGCAGCAGGACCACTGCCTGGCCGACCTCATCTGGCGCTGGCGCCAGGGCGAGTTGCAGATGGACATCACCGCCGTGGTCTCGAACCACCCGGCCTCGACCTATCCGCACACCGACCTGCACGGCATCGCCTTCCACCACCTGCCGATCACGCCCGAGACCAAGCCCCAGCAGGAGGCCCAGCTCTGGAAGCTGATCCAGGAGACGGGGACCGAGCTCGTGGTCCTCGCCCGCTACATGCAGATCCTGTCGGACGACCTGTCGCGCAAGCTCGAGGGGCGCTGCATCAACATCCACCACTCGTTCCTGCCAGGGTTCAAGGGCGCGCGCCCCTACCACCAGGCCCACGCCCGCGGCGTGAAGGTGATCGGGGCCACCGCCCACTACGTCACCGCCGACCTCGACGAGGGCCCGATCATCGAGCAGGACGTGGAGCGGATCAGCCACCGCGACACGCCGAGCGCGCTTATCCGCAAGGGCCGCGACATCGAGCGCCGGGTGCTGGCCCGGGCGGTCCGCTGGCACATCGAGGACCGCGTCCTCCTGAACGGCCGCAAGACCGTCGTCTTCACCGACTAAGGCTTTTCCCTCGGGAGGAGCCCGAACCCGGAGGGGCTGCGTCCGAGCGCTAGCCCCCGAAGGCCTCCCACAGGAGCTGAGCGCCCACCACGATCATCAGCAGATAGATGATCGTATAGAACCGGTCCGGCTTCACCCGCCGCACCAGCCAGACCCCGGCCAGGGTCGAGGCGATGGCCACCGGCGCCAGCGCCGCCGAGGTCGACAGGTTCTGCGGCGTGAACTGGCCAAGGGCGATGTAGGCCGGAACCTTCACCCAGTTCACCACCGCGAAGAAGATCGCCGTGGTCCCCACCAGGCTCGCGGGACTCAGGTTCTTGGGCAGCACCCACATCTGGAAGGGCGGCTGGCCCGCGTGGGCGATCTGGCTGGTGAAACCCGAGGCCACGCCCAGCAGCGCCCCCAGCGGCCAGGGGGCGTTCGACGGCGCCGTCACCCGCCCGCCCCGCTGGCTCCACAGCCTATGGGCGGCGAAGAGGATCGAGATGGCGCCCAAGACCGCCAGCACCACGGTCGCCGACACCTGTGCAGCCAGCAGATAGCCCAGGAAGATTCCCACCGCTGCGCTGGGCAGCATCAGCGCCAGCACGCCCCGGTCCCAGGTCTTACGGAAGGCCCAGACGCCGACAACGTCCTGCACGATCAGGATCGGCAGCAGGATGGCGGCCGCCTGCACTGGCGAGATCGCCAGGGCCAGGAGCGGCATGGCCACGGCGCCGATGCCGGCGAAGCCGCCCTTGGCCAGCCCCATCATGATCACCGCCGGAACTGCCAGGGCGTAGAAGAACGGGTCGGCGATCACGGGCCTCTGCTCGTACGGCGCGGTGAGGGACGTCCAACGGAGCAGAGGGGCATCCGCCGCGGCGCGAGACGCTGGCGGCGCGGACCTTGAGAGATCCGCGCCGCTCCCCTGCCCCGATCGGCGGGCGATCAGAAGATCGTATAGCCGCCGTCGATGACGAAGCTGTCGCCGGTATGGAACTTCGAAGCGTCCGACGCCAGGTACACGGCGATGCCAGAGAAGTCGTCGCCCTGGCCCCAGCGCCGCATAGGCACCCGGCCGATGGCCTTCTCGTTGAAGGTGTCCCAGGCCTGCAGCCCGGCGGTCATGTCGGTGGCGATCCAGCCCGGCAGGATCGAATTGGCCCGGATGCCATAGCGGGCGTACTCCACCGCCAGGCCTCGCACCATCGCCAGCACCGCCCCCTTGGTCGAGGCATAGGCCTGGTTGCGCGGCGCCCCGTGGATGGCCGAGGTGGAGGACGTCACCACCAGCGAGCCGCCTGGATCGCCGGCCTCGGCGCGGGCGATCATGTGCTTGGCCGCCTCGCGGAAGGTCCAGAACACCGCATCGAGGTTCACCGTCGTGACCCGGCGCCACTTCTCGGTGGTCATTTCATGGAACGGCCCGCCGCCGCCGATGCCGGCGTTGGCGGCCACGAAGTCCAGCCGGCCGAACGTCTTCAGGGCCTCGGCCACGCCGTCGACAACGGCCTGCTCGTCGGCCACGTCCACCTTCTGGACCAGCACCTCGACGCCGTAGCTCTTCAGCGTCTCCTCGGCCTTGGCGTTCTTCTCCGGGTTCTGGCCCCAGATCGCCACCTTGGCCCCGGCCGCGGCCAGGCCCTCCGCCATGCCGAGGCCGATCCCTCCGTTGCCGCCGGTGACCAGCGCCACCTTGCCGGTCAGGTCGAACGGTTTGAACGCCATGCGTTGTCTCTCCCCTTGGTGTTTCCCGGCCACTTGCGCGGGCGACCCAGGGGAGGTCAAGCCGCTCCAGCCCTACTCGGCCGGCGCTCCGACGGCGTCCGGCGCCCGTCGGCGGCGCAGCAGCCGGTCCGACAGGGCCCGGCACAGCACATAGAACACCGGGGTGAAGAGCAGACCAAAACCGGTCACCCCGATCATCCCGAAGAACACCGCCGTCCCCAGCGCCTGACGCATTTCCGCTCCGGGTCCGCTGGCCACCACCAGCGGCAGCACGCCCAGGATAAAGGCGAAGGACGTCATCAGGATCGGCCGCAGGCGCGTGCGCGCCGCCTCCACCGCCGCCGCCCAGCGGTCGAGGCCGCGATCCTCGGCCTGCTTGGCGAATTCGACGATCAGGATGGCGTTCTTGGCCGCCAGGCCGATCAGCACCACGAGGCCGATCTGGGTCAGGATGTTGTTGTCCTGGCCGCGGAGGTCCACTCCGAGGATCGCCGCCAGCAGACACATGGGCACGATCAGGATGATCGCCAGGGGCAGGGTCACGCTCTCGTACTGCGCCGCTAGCATCAGGAAGACGAACACGACGGCGAGGCCGAAGGCGATGGGCCCGGTGTTGCCCGCCTCCTTCTGGGCGTAGGTGAGCTCGGTCCATTCATAGCCGAAGCCCTCGGGCAGCCGCTCGTCGGCCATCTTCTCCACCGCCGCCAGGGCCTGGCCGGACGAGGCGCCGGGCTTGGTGTCGCCCTGCAGCTCGGCGGCCGGATAGAGGTTGTAGCGGACCACTCGGTAGGGGCCGGAATCGTCCCGCACCGTCGCCACCGCCCCCAGCGGCACCATGGCCCCGCTGTTCGATCGCGTCTGCAGCCGCTGGATGTCCGAGGCCTCGTCGCGGAACGGGGCGTCGGCCTGGGCGGTCACACGGTAGGTCCGACCCAGGTAGTTGAAGTCGTTGACGAAGGCCGAGCCGAGATAGGTCGACAGGGTCTCGAACACCCGCTCGGGCGGCACACCGGCCAGTTCGGCCTTGTCCCGGTCGATCTCGGCCCACAGCCTGGGGGTGGAGGTGTTGAACAGGGTGAAGACCGAGGTCAGCTCAGGCTTCTGGTTGCCCTCCATCATCAGGTCGACGGCCACCTGCTCCAGCGCCCGGTAACCGGCCCCGGACCGGTCCTGGACGATCAGCTTCCACCCGCCGCCGGTGCCGATGCCCTGGACGGGCGGCGGCTGGATCACCAGCACATTGGCCCCGGGGATCGTCCCCAGCTTGGCCCGCAGGGCGTCGAGCACCGCCTGGTCGTCGATTCCCTCCTTGCCCCGCTCATGGAAGGGCGTCAGGCCCAGGAAGATGGTCCCGGCGTTGGGGGCGTTGGTGAAGGTCGCCCCGTCCAGGCCCGCGAAGGCCGCGGCATGCACCACGCCCTTGGTGTCCAGGGCCGCATTGGTCACCCGCCGGACGACCTCGTCGGTGCGCGCCAGGGACGAGCCCGGCGGCAGCTGCACCACGGCGATGAAGTAGCCCTGGTCCTGGGGCGGAATGAAGCCGGTGGGCGTGGCCGCGAACCGCCACACCGTCACCAGCAGCAACACCCCATAGACCACCAGCATCAGCGCCACGCGCCGCACGGTATGGGCCGTCAGCCGGCCGTAGCGGGCGCTGAGCACCTCGAAGGTGTGATTGAACCAGTGGCCGAACCGCTGGAACGGCGCGCGCCAGCCGCTGGGCGCCGGCGGATGCTCCGGATGCGGCTTCAGCAGCAGCGCCGCCATGGCCGGCGACAGGGTCAGGGAGACGATGCACGAAATCACCGTCGCGCTGGCGATGGTCAGGGCGAACTGCTTGTAGAACTGCCCGGAGATGCCGGTGATGAAGGCCGTGGGGACGAACACCGCCACCAGCACCAGGGCGATGGCGATCAGCGCCCCGCCCACCTCCTCCATGGTCTTGTAGGCGGCCTCCTTGGGCGTCATGCCGGCGGCGAGGTTCCGCTCCACGTTCTCGACCACCACGATGGCGTCGTCGACCACGATGCCGATGGCCAGGACCAGGCCGAACAGCGACAGGCTGTTCAGCGAGGCGCCGAAGCCGGCCATCACCGAGAAGGCCCCGATCAGCGACACCGGAATCGCCAGCACGGGAATGATCGCCGCCCGCCAGGTCTGCAGGAAGACCACCACCACCAGCACCACCAGCAGCACGGCCTCGAACAGGGTCTTGCGGACCTCCTTGATGTTCTCGGCCACATATTCGGTGGGGTTGTAGATCACCGTGTAGGCGAGGCCCGGCGGGAAGCTCTTGCTGGCCTCCTCCATGGTCTTCAGCACCCCGTCGGCGGTGGCCAGGGCGTTGGAGCCCGGCCGCTGAGCGATGCCGATCGCCACCGCCTTCTGGCCCCGGTCCAGATAGGCGTTGAGGTTGTAATCCTGGGCCCCGAGCTCCACGCGCGCCACGTCGCGCACGCGGACCACCCGGTCGCCCTCGGTCTTGATGACCACGTTCTCGAACTGGGCCGGCTCCACCAGGCGGCCCTGGGTGGAGACGTTCAGCTCGAAGGCTGCGCCATTGGCCGAGAACGGCGGCGCCCCGATGGAGCCGGCCGCCACCTGCACGTTCTGGTTCCGCAGGGCCTGGACGATCTCCCCGCCGGTCAGATTGTGGGCGGCGGCCTTGTCGGGGTCGAGCCACACCCGCATGGCGTAGTCCCGGGCGCCGAAAATGGTGGCGTCGCCCACGCCCGGCAGGCGGGCGATCCGGTTCCGCAGCTGCAGGGTGGCGTAGTTCGAGATGTATTCGGCGCTGCGCGAGCCGTCCGGCGAATAGAGGTGGACCACCAGCAGCAGGTCCGGCGAGGCCTTCCGGGTGACGACGCCCAGCCGGCGAACCTCCTCCGGCAGCCGGGCCTCCGCCGAGGCCACCCGATTCTGCACCAGCACCTGGGCCGCGTTCAGGTCGGTCCCCAGCTTGAAGGTGATGGTGATGGTCAGCCGCCCGTCCGAGGTCGACGACGAGGACATGTAGAGCATGTCGTCGACGCCGTTGATCTCCTGCTCCAGCGGCGTGGCCACCGTGTCGGCGATGACCTCGGCCGAGGCGCCGGGATAGACCGCATTCACGGTGATCGTGGGCGGGGCGATCTCCGGATACTGGGCGATGGGCAGGGTCGGATAGGCGAAGGCGCCCACCAGCACGATGACCACCGAGATGACCGCCGCGAAGATCGGCCGGTCGATGAAGAAGCGCGAGAAGCGCATGGGATCACTCCGCGCTGGCGGCTTGGGTGGCCTGGGCGGCGGGCGGCGTTACGACGCCGGGCGGCTTCGGGGCGGTAGGCACGGCGGGCACGATGCGGCCAGGCTGCGGGATCACCTTGTCGCCGGGACGGACACGTTGCTGGCCTTCGACGATCACCCGGTCGTTGCGCGAGAGCCCGGCGCGGATCACCCGCAGGCCGTCGACGATGGGGCCCAGCTCCACCTTGCGCTGCTGCACCGTGTTCCCGGGGCCGACCACCAGCACGATCTTGTCCGACTGGTCGGTCATCACCGCCGCGTCGGGCGCCAGCAGGGCCTCATAGGTCCCCGAGCCCAGCAGCCGCATGCGGCCGTACATGCCCGGGGTCAGAAACAGGTCCGGATTGCGCACCACCGCCCGGCCGCGGATCGTCCCCGAGCCCACGTCGAGGGCGTTGTCCACGAAGTCCATCTGGCCGCGCCAGGCGTAGTCGGTCTCGTCCTGGAGCTGGATCTCCACGGGATTGGAGGCGTAGCGCGAGCTGATCCGCGTGCCCTCGCGGTTCTGCCGCTGGTACTTCAGATAGACCCCTTCCGCGCCCGAGAAGGTGAAATGGATCGGGTCCAGCGAGACCACCGTGGTCAGCAGGGTGGGCTCGGCGCCGCCGGCGCTCACCAGGTTGCCCACGTCCACCCGCCGGTCCGAGACCCGGCCCGAGATCGGCGCGGTCACGCGGGTGAACTGCACGTCCAGCTCCCGGGCCTGTTCGGCCGCCCGGGCTGAGGCCACCGCCGCCTCGGCCGTGCGGTATTCAGCGAGCCGGGCGTCATAGGTCGCCTTCGACGCGAAGCCGCTGTTCAGCAGGGATTCGGCCCGCTCCAGCTCCAGCTTGCTGCGGGCCGCCTGGGCTTCGGCCTGACGCACCTGGGCCCGGGCCTGGGCGAGCTCAGCCTCATAGGGCCTGGGGTCGATAACGTAGAGAAGCTGCCCCGCCTTGACGATGTCGCCGTCCCGGAAATGGATCGAGCGGACATAGCCCGAGACGCGGGGGCGGACTTCCACCTCCTCCGCCGCCTCGAAGCGGCCGACGAACTCGTCCCAGTCCACCACCTGCCGGACAAGCGGCGCCGAGACCGCCACTGGAGCGGGCCCCTGGACGGGCTCCGCCTGACGCGCGCCGCAGGCGGCGAGCACGAACAACACCACGACCGCCACGGCCGACCGGACCGATCCGAGCATGCGCACTCCTAGGGTCAGGAGGATGCGCGCCCCCGCCCGACGCGGCGGCGCTCGGGCTTAGCTGGGAGCCGGGCTCCTGGGTTTCCAGACCTCGGAGCTGACGTGACGTAAATTTATCTTACATCGGTCATCGACCGATGCTCTCCGACTTCAGCCGGCGGGGACAAGGTCCTTGGCCGATCGGCCGAGATCGTCATTGGCGCTGCGCAGGGCCGGCGGCGCCACGCCCTTCAGCTGCCGCCACACATGGGTGAACAGCTCGCGCACCTCGTCGGCGGCGGAACCGCCGGGGTCCATTTCGAGCACCGAGCGGGCCTGGGCGAAGGCGGTCTGGTAGATTACCCGCGAACGCAGGGGGACCGGCGCCACGGGCAGGCTGGCGAACCTGAGCGCCTCGAAGGCCTTTAGCACCGTTGGCGGCTCGACGCCCGCCCGCGCCGGGGCGCACTGGTTGAGCACGATCAGCCCTTCGCGCCCCAGCCGCTGGATCACCGCCACCGACATCACGGCGGCGGCAAGGTCCAGATAGGTGGGCCGCGCCACCGCCAGGCACAGGTCGGCCACCTTCACCGCCTCGGCCACGTCAGCCTCCGGCGCTGCGGGAGTATCGATAATCAGCAGCTCCACGCCCGAGCGGGCGCAGGCCTGGCGCAGGGTGAACAGCTTGGCCGCGCTGGTTTCGAAAAGGACCGAGGCTGCCTCTTCCCGGCCCCGAAGCACCTCGCAGGCGCTGCGCAGCGGATCGGCGTCGGCCAGGACCGCCTTCACGCCCATGGCGCGGGCGGCCAACGTCAGGTTGACGGCGACCGTCGTCTTTCCCGCCCCGCCCTTGCGGGACATCACGGCAAGAGTCTTCAACGTCGAACGCCCCGCCCAAACCACTGGGGCGTTCCTTTAGCGGTCGCCCTCAAGCTCCGCCATTTGCGCACATCTTATCCACAGGGAAAAGAGGGCCTTTCCAGACCCTCTGAATCACCTGCGGAATTTGTAGTTTTGCCTATTGGCCGATCATCGGCCGGACGCGCTGGCTCTTTTCCAGGTTGTCGCGGTCTTCCTGTTTCCGGCGCTCCCACTCGCTCTTCGCCGCGCACACCTTCTTCGGCAGGCGCGATCCCGGAGCGGGTTCGTTCTTGCAGATGATGGGATCCTTTTCGGCCGCATCAGTCTGGGCCGACCCGGCGGCCGGCGCGCCCTGGACCATCAGCAGGCTCGCGGCCAGCATCGAGACGATCATGTGGTTCTCCCCAACAGGAACTTTGGTCGACCAACGATAGCCGAACGGAAGTTGCGTAACAAATTAACCCGTCGTCACGCGACCACTTCGTGGGCGCCGGTGATGCCCGCCGCTTCCAGCGCGGCGATCAGCTCGCCAACCACCGCCTCCACCTCGGCCGGGTCGCGCCCGCGCAGCACCAGGTTCGAGCCGTAGCCTTCGGGCGTGAAGAACGGATAGCTGCCCAGGGACATGGCGGGGTGCGCCTTGGCCACCGCCTCCAGCGGCGCGGCCAGCGCCCCTTCCCCCGAGCCTGCCACCCGGACCGTGCGCGAGATCACGGGCCGACCGCCGCGCAGCCGCGGCCCCACGTCCTCCAGCATCCCGCGCATGATCTGCGGCACCCCGGCGAGGACAAAGACATTGCCTATGGTGAAGCCGGGCGGCCCTTGCACCGGGTTCTTCACCAGGGTCCCGCCCACCGGCACCCGCGCCATCCGCCGCCGCGCCGCGTTCAACTGGTCGCCGAAGCGGGCCTCCAGCATGGCGATGATCTCCGGATGCTCCTCCAGCGGCACGCCGAAGGCCGCGGCCACCGCATCGGCGGTGATGTCGTCATGGGTCGGCCCGATGCCGCCGGTGGTGATCACATAGTCGTAGCGGGTCCGCAGGGCGTTCAGCGCCTCGACGATCACGTCCAGATCGTCCGGCACCGTGCGCGCCTCGGCCACGTCCACGCCCAGGACGCCCAGGTGCCGGGCGATGTCCCGCAGGTTGGTGTCCTGGGTCCGTCCCGACAGGATCTCGTCGCCGATGATCAGCACCGCGGCGGTGACCCGCCCTTCCTCCAGCCCGCTCGCCATCCGCGCCGCCCCGTCCTACATCCGGTCCCGCATCATTCGAGAACCGGACTAAAGCCTTCCATGGACTTCCCGCAACCGCTCGTCCGCGGCCGCCTCGTGCAGCGTTACAAGCGCTTCCTCGCCGACGTGGTCCTGGACGACGGGACCGAGATCACCGCCCACTGTCCGAATCCGGGCGCCATGCTGGGCCTGAACACCCCCGGCTTCACCTGCTGGCTGTCCAGGTCCGACGATCCCAAGCGCAAGCTGCCCTATACGCTCGAACTCATGGAGGCCGACGGCGGCATGGTGGGGATCAACACCCTGCATCCCAACCGGCTGGTGGCCGAGGCCCTGGCGGCGGACGCCATTCCCGAGCTGTCCGGCTACGCTTCCCACCGCCGCGAGGTGAAGTACGGCCAGGCCAGCCGCGTCGACTTTCTGCTGGAGGCGCCCGGCCGTCCCCGCTGCTGGCTGGAGATCAAGAACGTCCACCTGATGCGCGAACCGGGCTTGGCCGAGTTCCCCGACTGCGTCGCCGCCCGCTCCACCAAACATCTGCGCGAGCTCGCCGAGATGGTCCGCCAGGGCGACCGGGCCGTGGCCTTCTTCGTCGTCCAGCGCACCGACTGCGACCGCTTCGCCACGGCGGCGGACTGCGATCCCAAGTTCCACGCCGCCCTGCAGGAGGTGGCCGGTCAGGGCGTCGAGGTCCTGGTCTACGGCTGCGACATCGACCCTGCCCGCGTCGCCCTCGCCGGCCCCATGCCCTGGCGCGACCGGCCGGCCTCGGCCTGATAGACGGCGCGATAGCCGGCGAGAGCAGCGCCCCCGCCGGCCGCCGCCCTCTACTTCACCCCCAGCTGATCCAGCAGGAAGGCGTAGTATTCCGCCGTTTCCTCGTAGCGCTGGAAGCGGCCCGACTTGCCGCCGTGGCCGGCCTCCATATTCACGCGGAAGATCAGCGGATTGCCATCGGTCTTCCGGTCCCGCAGGCGCGCCACGTACTTGGCCGGTTCAAAGTACTGCACTTGGCTGTCCCACAGGCCGGTGGCCACATACATCGCCGGATAGGCCTTCGCTTCGATCTGGTCGTACGGCGAATAGGCCAGCATGTAGCGGTAGTAGGCGGGGTCCTTCGGATTGCCCCACTCGTCAAACTCATTGGTGGTGAGCGGGATGCTCTCGTCGAGCATGGTGGTCACCACGTCCACGAACGGCACCTGGGTGATGATCGCCCGGTAGTCCTGCGGCGCCATGTTGGCCACCGCCCCCATCAGCAGCCCCCCGGCCGAGCGGCCCATGGCGGCCACCCGGTCCTTGGCGGCGTACTTCTCGGCCACCAGGTAGCGGGTCACGTCGATGAAGTCGGTGAAGGTGTTGGTCTTCTTCAGCAGCTTGCCGTCGTCGTACCAGCGCCGGCCCATCTCCTGGCCGCCGCGGATGTGGGCCAGGGCGTAGACCACGCCCCGGTCCAGCAGACTCACCGTGGCCAGGTTGAACGCTGGATCCTGTGAGATGCCGTAGCTGCCGTAGGCGTACTGGAAGAGCGGCGCGGTCCCGTCGCGCCTGAAGCCCTTTTTGTAGACGATCGAGACCGGAATCTTCGCGCCGTCCCGGGCGGGGGCCCAGACCCGCTCGGTCACGTACTGCTCGGGGTTGTAGCCGATCACCGGCGTCTGCTTGAGCAGGGTCCGCCGCCCGCTCGCCACGTCCAGTTCGTAGGTCGACAGCGGTGTCGTCAGCGACGTGTAGGTGTAGCGCAGGGCCGTCGCGTCCGCCTCGGCGTTGACGGCGAAGTCCATGGTGTAGGCCGGCTCGTCCGCCGCCACGAACGCCGAGCCGCCGTCGGCCTTCAGCACCCGCAGCCGCTTCACCCCGCCCGAGCGTTCCTCGATGGCGGTGAACCCCCTGAACAGGCGGAAGTCCTCGATGAACACGTCGTCGCTGTGGGCGACGAAGTCGGTCCAGCGGCTCTTGTCGCCCAGCCGCCCGTCGGCGACCTGGGCGAGCCGGTAGTTGGGGGCGTTCCAGTTGGTTCGGATCACCCAGCGCCCGTCCAGGTGATCGGCCTCATAGAGGTGATCCCGCTCGCGCGGCGCCACCACCTCGAACCGGCCCGGCGCCGCCGCCGGGGTGCAGCGCTGCTCGGTGGCCGCGGTGCTCTGCAGGAAGATGCAGACATAGGCGTCAGACCGGGTGCGCAGCAGGCGCATGTAGAAGCTGTTGTCGGCCTCCTCATAGACCAGCCTGTCGGCGCCGGCCGGGGTCCCCAGCACATGCGCCTTCACCCGTTTGGACAGCAGGGTCACCGGGTCCTTCTCGATGTAGAACAGGGTCTTGCTGTCATCGGCCCAGACGATGTCCGGCTCCACGTTCTCCACCGCGTCCGACAGCACCTTGCCCGTGGCGATGTCCTTGACCCGCAGCACGTACTGGCGCCGGCCCACCGTGTCGTCCACCCAGGCCAGCAGGCGGTTGTCCGGGCTCGTCACCGCCGCCCCGACGCTGAAATAGCCTTTGCCGGCGGCCATGGCGTTCTGGTCGAGCAGCACCTCCTCTGGCGCGCTCATCTCGCCCTTGCGGCGGGCGAGGATGGGATAGTCCTGACCAAGCTCGAAGCGGGTATAATACCAGTAGCCCCGCTCGCGATACGGGACCGAGGCGTCGTCCTGCTTCACCCGGGCCACGATCTCCTTGTACAGCGCCTCCTTCAGCGGCTTCAGCGGCGCCAGCACCGCGTCGGCATAGGTGTTCTCCGCGTTCAGATAGGCGAGCATCTCGGGGTTCTTCCGCTCATCATCCCGGAGCCAGTAGTACTCGTCCGTCCGGCTCCCGGCCGGCGCGGTCACCTCGAACGGGCGCTTGGCCGGCCTGGGCGGAACCGGGGCCTCGGCCTGCGCGGCGGCGCCCGTCAGGAGGCTCGCCGCCACGGCGAGCGAAAGCATGCGCATCTGGATTCCCCCTTCTCGCGGCGGGGACGCTGACACGGGGCCCGCGGCGTCACAAGGCCGCTCCGGGTTGAATTTCCGTGCTAGGATCGCGACATAGGCCCCCACGCCACCCGAGTATCCGATGACCGACATTCTCGAGGCCGAGCACCGCACCGGCCAGATCAAGCTGCACACCGCCGAAGACTTCGAGGGCATGCGCCGCGCCGGCCGCCTGGCCGCCGAGTGCCTGGACATGCTGACGCCCCACGTGGTCCCGGGCGTGGTGACCGAGAAGCTGGACGATCTGGCCCGCGAGTTCATCCTCGACCACGGGGCGCTGCCCGCCTGCCTCGGCTACCGCGGCTACACCAAGACCGTCTGCATCAGCCCCAACCACATCGTCTGCCACGGCATCCCGGGCGAGCGCGTCCTGCGCGAGGGCGACATCGTCAACATCGACGTCACCGTCATCGTCGACGGCTGGCACGGCGACACCTCCCGCATGTATGGCGTCGGCGAAGTCTCCCCGCGGGCCCGACGGCTGGTGGACATCACCTACGAGGCCCTGGAGCGCGGCCTGGCGGCCACGAAGCCCGGCGCCACCACCGGCGACATTGGCTACGCCATCCAGAGCTATGTGGAGAGCATGCGCTGCTCGGTGGTCCGCGACTTCTGCGGCCACGGCCTGGGCCGCGTCTTCCACGACGCCCCCAACATCCTGCACTTCGGCCAGCCCGGCACGGGCCCGGTCCTGAAGCCCGGCATGTTCTTCACCATCGAGCCGATGGTGAACCTCGGCAAGCACCCAGTGAAGCTGCTGTCCGACGGCTGGACCGCCGTCACCCGCGACAAGTCCCTGTCGGCCCAGTGCGAGCATTCGGTGGGCGTCACCGAGGACGGGCTGGAGATCTTCACCCTCTCGCCGGCGGGCCTGTTCAAGCCGCCGATCCAGGGCGGCTGATCCGGTCGCGGCGAGCGGCGCGCGCCCTAGGTTACAATTCCCTCACTTGCTACCGTAACGCGCGCGTTGCAGCCTCGTCGCCGAGGACGGGGTGGCAAATCATGCTCACGATCAAGAACCTGACGCACGTCTACGCCAACGGCGCCCGCGCCCTCGACGGCGTGGACCTTGAGATCGGCAAGGGGATGTTCGGCCTGCTCGGGCCGAACGGCGCCGGCAAGTCGACGCTGATGCGCTCCATCGCGACCCTGCAGACGCCTAGCTCAGGCGAGATCCGGTTCGGCGACATCGACGTCATCCGCGAGCCCGAGAAGCTGCGCCGCACCCTCGGCTACCTGCCCCAGGACTTCGGGGTCTATCCGCGGATTAACGCCTACGACATGCTCGACCACATGGCGGTGCTAAAGGGCGTCGCCGGCAAGGGCGAGCGCAAGGCCACGGTCGAGGCCCTGCTCCACCAGGTCAATCTCTGGGACGTGCGCAAGAAGGCGGTGGCCGGCTACTCGGGCGGCATGCGCCAGCGGTTCGGCATCGCCCAGGCGCTCATCGGCCGCCCGCAGCTGATCATCGTCGACGAGCCTACCGCCGGCCTCGACCCCGAGGAGCGCAACCGCTTCCTCAATCTCCTGGCCGAGATCGGCGAGAACGTGGTGGTCATCCTCTCCACCCACATCGTCGAGGACGTGGCCGACCTGTGCCCGCGCATGGCCATCCTCGCCAGCGGCAGGATCCTCAAGGAAGGCGCCCCGGCCCAGCTCATGGCCGAACTCGCCGGCCGCATCTGGACCAAGACCATCGACCGGCACGAGCTTGAGGCCGTGCGCCAGGCCCATCAGGTGATCTCCACCCGCCTCTCGGGCGGACGCACCGTCGTCCACGTCCTCGCCGACGCCAACCCCGGCCCGGGCTTCGCCCCCGTCGAGGGCGGCCTGGAGGACGTCTACTTCTCGACCCTCGCTGCCTCCCGGCGCGCGGCCTGACGCCCAGGGAGCCGCGCCCATGTTCGGCAAGATCGCGGCCTTCGAGCTGCGCTACCAGATCCGCCAGCCGATCTTCTGGATCGCGGGCCTGATCTTCTTCCTGCTGGTCTTCGCCTCGGTGACGATCGACCAGATCCAGATCGGCTCGGGCGGCAACGTCCACAAGAACGCGCCGCAGGCCATCGTCGAGACGGTCTTCGTCATGTCGCTGTTCTTCATGTTCGTCTCGACGGCGTTCGTGGCGAACATCATCGTGCGCGACGATGAGACGGGCTACGGCCCGATCATCCGGTCGACGCCCATCCGCAAATTCGACTACCTGTTCGGGCGCTTCACCGGCGCCTACCTGGCCACGGCCCTCAGCTTCCTGTTCGTGCCCCTGGGCATCCTGGCGGGCTCGGTCATGCCCTGGGTGGACCCCGAGACGCTCGGGCAGAACAACCCGGTCTACTACGCCTACGCCTATGTCCTGATCGGCCTGCCCAGCCTGTTTCTGGTCTCGGCCATCTTCTTCTCCCTGGCCACCGCCACCCGCTCGATGATGGCCACCTATGTGGGCGTGGCGCTGTTCCTGGTCCTGTACCTGATCACCATCGGGGCCCTGCGCGATCCCGAGCGGCTACAGATCGCCGCTCTGGCCGACCCCTTCGGGGCGGCCGCCTTCGCCCTCGCCACCCGCTACTACACCGCCGCCGAGGCCAACACGCTGCTGCCCGCCTTCGAGGGGGCCCTGCTCTACAACCGGCTGATCTGGTTGGGCGTCGCCGCGGCCTGCCTCGCGATCGCCTATTTCGTCTTCCGCTTCGAGGTCCAGGGGCGCCGCGGGCGCAAGGCCGAGCGCCGGCGCGCCGACGCAGAGGCCGGGACGGCGCCCGCCTCCGCTCCCTTGCCCGCCCCTGCCTACGGTCCGGCCACGGCCTGGGCCCAGCTCGTCAAGCGCACCCGCTTCGAGATGGCCCAGGTGTTCAAGAGCCCGGCCTTCGTCGTCCTGCTGCTGCTCGGCCTCTTCAACTCCATGGGCACGCTGGTGTTGGGGGCCGAGCGGGGCGGCTCCGACATCTATCCGGTGACCACCTGGGTCATCCAGACGCTGAACGGGGCCTTCACCCTCGTCGTCATCGTCATCGCCGTCTACTACGCGGGCGAACTGGTCTGGCGCGAGCGCGAGCGCAGGACCCACGAGATCATCGACGCCACCGCCGTCCCCGACTGGGCCTTCCTGGTCCCCAAGACCCTGGCCCTGGCCCTGGTGCTGATCTCCACCCTGGCGGTCAGCGTCATCGCCGGCGTCCTCGTCCAGCTCGCCAAGGGCTACACCGATGTCCGCCTCGGCCAGTACTTCCTCTGGTACCTCGTCCCGAACGCCGTCGACTGGACCCTGCTGGCGGTGCTGGCGATCTTCTTCCAGGCCATCACCCCCCACAAGTTCGTCGGCTGGGGGCTGATGCTGCTCTACCTGATCGCCTCGATCACCCTCGGCAACATCGGGCTGGAGCACAACCTCTACAACTATGCGGGCTATCCGCCCGTGCCGCTCTCCGACATGAACGGCCAGGGCGACTACTGGAAGGCCGCGGCCTGGTTCCGGGCCTACTGGAGCGCCTTCGCCCTGGTCCTGCTGGTGCTGGCCTACGGCCTCTGGCGGCGCGGGACTGAGACGCGCCTTGCGCCGCGGCTGAAGCGCCTGCCGCGCCGCCTCGCCGGTCCCGCCGGGATCATTGGCGGCCTGGCCCTCGCGGCCTTCGCCGGCCTCGGCGGCTTCATCTACCTGAACACCAACGTCTGGAACGAGCACCGCACGGCCCAGGACGGCGAGAAGTGGCTGGCCGACTACGAGAAGGCCTTCCTCCGGTACGAGCGGCTGCCCCAGCCCTCGATCACCGACGTGGTCCTCGACCTCGACCTTGATCCCCATGCGCCGCGGCTGGTGACCCGGGGCCGCTACGCCCTGGTCAATGACGGCGACGCCCCGATCCGCGACGTTCACGTCCGCCTTGACCGGGACACCCGGGCCGAGACCCTCGCCCTCTCTGTCCCCGCCAAGGTGAAGACCGACACGCGCTTCAACTACCGCATCTTCACCCTCGCCCAGCCCCTGCAGCCGGGCGAGAGGGCGACGCTCGCCTTCACCACGGTGATGCAGCAGAAGGGCTTCCGGAACCGGGACAACACCACCCGGCTCGTGGACAATGGCGCCTTCGTGAACAACTTCGAGTTCGCGCCGGTCATCGGCATGGATCGCCAGCAGCTGCTGCGCGACCGCGCCAAGCGCCGCAAGTACGGCCTGCCCGCCGAGCTGCGCCCGCCCAAGCTCGAGGACCGCTCGGCCCAGGCGCGCAACTACCTGGTCAACGCCGACTGGGTGAACGCCGACATCACCATCACCACGGTCGCCGACCAGACGCCGGTGGCGCCTGGCTACCTGGTGTCGGACCAGACGCGCGGCAGCCGGCGCACGGTCCGCTACCGCACCGATGCGCCGGTGCTAAACTTCTTCTCCGTGCAGTCGGCCCGCTATGCGATCCGCAAGGTCGACCACAAGGGCGTGGAGCTGGCGATCTACTACGACCCGCAGCACCCCTATAACGTCGACCGGATGATCAAGGCCCTGCAGACCGGCCTCGACTACTACCAGGCCGAGTTCGGGCCCTATCAGTTCCGCCAGGCGCGGATCCTGGAGTTCCCGGGCTACGCCACCTTCGCCCAGGCCTTCGCCAACACCATGCCGTACTCCGAGGCCATCGGCTTCATCGCCGACAATCGGGACCCAGAGAAGATCGACTTCGTCACCTACGTCACCGCCCACGAGCTGGCCCACCAGTGGTGGGCCCACCAGGTGATCGGGGCCGACATGCAGGGCGCCACCATGCTCTCCGAGACCCTGGCCTCCTACTCGGCCCTGAAGGTCATGGAGAAGCTCCACGGCCCGGCCGGCATCCGCCGCTTCCTCAAGCGCGAACTCGACCAGTATCTGCGCAGCCGCGGCGGCGAGGTGATCGAGGAACTGCCCCTGATCCGAGTCGAGAACCAGCCCTACATCCACTACCAGAAGGGCGGCATCGTCATGTACCTGCTGGCCGATCGCATGGGCGAGGGCAAGGTCAACGCCGCCCTGCGCAAGCTGCTGGCCGACTACGCCTTCAAGGGCGCGCCCTATCCGCGCTCCCAGGATCTGGTGGACGCCCTGCGCGCCCAGGCAGGCGACGATCCGGCCGCCCAGGCGCTGATCACCGACCTCTTCGAGAAGATCACCGTCTACGACCTCAAGACGCGGAGCGCGGTGGCCAAGGCCCGCCCCGACGGCCGCTGGGACGTGACCCTGACGGTGGAGGCTCGCAAGCTCTACGCCGACGGCCAGGGCAAGGAGACCCCCGCCTCCCTCGATGGCCAGCTTTTCGACATGGGGGTCTTCACCGCCGAGCCGGGCAAGGCGGGCTTCTCCGCCAGGGACGTGGCCTACTTCGGCCTGACGCCCCTCAGCACCGGCAGCCAGACGATCACCGTCACGGTCGACCGCAAGCCGGCCTTCGCCGGGGTCGATCCCTACAACAAGCAGATCGACCGCAACTCCGACGACAACGCCATCCGCGTTGCCGTCGACTGAGACCAAATTTCGGGAGCCCGGGCCCGGCTGCTGCTGCGGGCGGGCCATCCTGGGACAGGCCGCGCGAGCGCGGCTCGACCGATCGTTGAAATCCTCCCGGCTTTTCTACCGGAGGCATTTCTATTCTGGTCGTAAACCCTTGGAGTCTTACTCAAACTGGGTGTTTTCCCTTAGTTTCGCTGGCGCGGAACTTGCCGGTACATCGGGAGCAACGTAATCCCACCTCGCGTTCCCGACCCAATTCGGGACGCGCCACTACCGGAGTTGGATTTGATGTCGAAGTTCGCCCGCGCCATCCCGGCTATCGCCGCGCTCGCCGCCGTCGCCGCGGCCGCCCCGGCTTTCGCCACCGAGAACGGCACGTCGGTGACCGCGACGGCCAGCCTGAACATCTCCTCGCCGCTGACGGTGAGCAAGAACTCGGACCTGGTGTTCGGCACCGTCACCCGTCCGAGCTCGGGCAACGGCCAGGTCGTGATCGACGCCCAGAACGGCAACCGGAACGTCACCGGCAACGCCACCGCCGTGACGGGCGGCGATAACCCCACGCCGACCCGCGCTCTGTTCACCGTCTACGGTGAAGCCAACCGCAACATCACGGTCACCGTGCCCAGCAACATGACCATGACCCGTCAGGGGGGCAGCGAGACCATCCCGGTCACGCTGAACTCCAGCATGGGCGGCGGTCAGGTGGGCTCGAACGGCTCCGCCACCTTCGGCGTCGGCGGCCAGCTGACCCTCAGCAGCTCGACCGTGCCCGGCGGCTACAGCGGCACCTTCCAGGTGACCGTCGCCTACAACTAAGGCGATCCCGGCGGCCGCCCGGCGCGGCCGCCACCTCTCTCCAGACTGGGCTTGCCAAACCGGAACGCATGGGGAACATTCTCTCCATGCGGCTCCAGCCCGGCATCGCGGACGCCTCTTCGCCCGACCTCTTCGCGTCGCCGGCTCCGCATTTCCTCGGACATCGTGAACGCCTGCGCGAACGCGCCCTGGCCGGCGGCCTTTCGGCCCTGCCCGACTACGAGCTGCTCGAGCTCTTCCTCTTCCGCTCCATCCCCAAGCGGGACGTCAAACCTCTGGCCAAGCAGCTGCTGGCCCGCTTCGGCTCGCTCGGCGGCGTCCTCGGGGCCACGCGCGAGGAGCTGCGCACTGTCAAGGGCGTGGGCGAGGCTGTGGCCCTCGACCTCAAGCTGCTGCATGAGGCGGCCCTGCGCACCGCCAAGGAGCAGGTGGCCCGCCGTCCGGTGATCTCCTCCTGGAGAGCCCTGCTCGCCTATGTGAAGACCGCTCTCGCCCACGAGAGTCGCGAGCAGTTCCGCATTCTCTTCCTCGACAAGAAGAACCAGCTCATCGCCGACGAGGTGATGAACCGTGGCACGGTCGACCATGCCCCGGTCTATCCCCGCGAGGTGGCCCGCCGGGCGCTAGAGCTGTCGGCCAGCGCCGTGATCCTGGTGCACAACCACCCGTCGGGCGACCCGTCGCCCTCCACCGCCGATGTGGACATGACCCGCCAGGTGGTCGAGGCCGCCCGGGCCCTGCGCATCGCCGTCCACGACCACCTCGTCGTCGGCCGCGACGGCGTCGCCAGCCTCAGGGCCCTCGGCCTGATGTGACTCTCGGCCCGGTTGACGGGATCGCCGCCGGGTCGCACGAGCCCCTGCGCCCGCCGGCTCCGCCACGGGCGCGCGCAAAGAGGAGCAAGGCGCCTGGTGCAGCCGCCCGATCATCATTCCGGCCCGGAAGGCGTCGAGCCGCAGACCCGTCGGGGGGCCATCGCGCGGCGCCTGCTCTCTCGCCGCCAGTTCCGCGAGAGCGTGGCCCTCGCCCGGCAGCCGTCCCTGATGGTCTCCTTCCTGGCCGGGCTGCAGGCGGCCCTCGCCGCCGTCGTGGCTCTGCCGCTCACGCACCTGTCGCCATGGCCGCATCTGATCGGCTTCGCCGCCCTGGGCGCTCTAGCCGCCCTGTTCGGCCGCTTCGCTCCGCCGGCGCGCCGGGGGCGTATCGTGCTCCTCAGCGGCGTCTGCCTGACCGCTGCGGTGCTCGGCATGTCTCTGGCAGGCTGGCTGGGCGCTCCGCCGCCGCTGCAGATCGCCCTGCTGGCTCTCGCCTGCGGAGTCTTCTTCCTCGTCAGCGTCCGCGGTCAGTTCGGCCCGCCCGGCGGGCTGATCTTCATCTTCGCGGCCTCGGCGGCCATGAGCCCGCCGGCGCCCCTGGGCGACGTCGCCCAGCGGGCCTGCGCCACCGCCGTGGCTGCCCTTCTGGCCTGGGCCGTCTGCCTCGCCACCGAGCCCCTCCGGCAGCGCGCCGCGGCCGCGCTCGCCCTCCCCCAGGAGTCCCCACGCCCCCTGCGGGACCAGCTGATCGCGGCCCTGCGCATGACCTTGGCCTCGGGGATCGTGGCCTTCGGCGCCTGGGTGGCCGGCGCCCCGCATCCGGGCTGGGCGGCCATGGGGGCGGTGGCCGTTCTCCAGGGCGCCCACCTCCACATCAACATGAACCGGGCGCTCCAGCGGACCGCCGGCACGATAGTCGGGGCAGCGCTCGTCTGGCTCATCCTCGCCCAGGCGCCTTCGGCCTGGACCGTCATCGGCCTGCTGCTCGTCCTGACCGTCGCCACCGAAGTCGTCATCGGCACGAACTACGGTCTTGGGCAGATCCTCGTCACGCCCATGGCCTTGCTGATGACCTATCTCGCCGCCCCTGAGCGCGCCGGTCCGGACATGGCGCCGGAACGGGCCCTCGACACCCTGGCCGGGGCGGCGGTCGGGATGCTGTTCGCGGTGATCTTCTCCACCCTCGACGACCGCCGCCATCTCGCCCGCCACCATGCGTCCGGCGATGGCGCGCCCGGCGCCCGCTAGGCCTTACGCGGCTTCCACCTCGAACGTCAGCCCCGCGTTCTGCGACAGCCGCTCCACCAGCCGCCCCTGCAGGGCCGCCCCCGGCGTCCAGATTCCACCCGCCACGTCCGGGGCGTTCACCAGCGCCAGGGCCGTCTCGGCGAGCATCTTGGAGGTGGAGCCGTAGCCCGGATCCTTGTCGCCCTTCACGCTGGTCCGCACCTGCCGGCCGTCGGCGGCGATGGCGATGAACAGCACGTCGTAGAAGCCGGCCTCCCGCTCTTCCGGGGTTGGGCCCTCACCGGGCTTCGGTCCGCCGCCCGGCATGGCCCCCAGGTCGGTGAAGGTGGCCGGACCGGCCGGACCGCCCATCACCATCTCGTCGTAGGTAAAGTCCCGCCCATAGGCATGGCCCATCAGGAAGTTCGAGCGGTGGACGTTCTTGGTGTTGATCACCGCCATCATGAACGGCGCCACCGGCCCCACGTCCGGGTCCTCTCCGGGCGCCGTCCCCTGCGGCTGCGGCGGCCCCTCGAAACCGGGCGTCAGGCCGAACGGGCTCATCATCACCGCCAGTTGCGACGGGTCCTTCTGCACGGCCTCCATCGTCGCCTTGCCGCTTGCGGCCGTACCGCCCGACAGACCTCCGCGCATGGCCCGCACCCGGCCCTTGATGCGCGGGACCGGCCCGCCCAGCTTCGCCTTGGCCGTCTCCTGGGTGAAAAACACCCCGAGCTCGAAGGGGATGGAGTCGAAACCGCACGAGAACAGGATCCGCGCCCCGCTGGCCTTGGCCGCCGCCTCGTGGGCGTCGATCATCCGGCGCATCCAGTTGGGCTCGCCGCACAGATCCAGATAGTCGGTCCCGGCCTCGGCGCAGGCCGCCACCAGGTCCGAGCCATAGAGCTGGTAGGGCCCCACCGTGGTGATCACCGCCTTGGTCCGCCGCACCAGTTCGCGCACCTGGGCCGGATCGCCGGCGTCGGCCACCACCAGAGGCGTGTCCTGCGGGGCGCCGATCTCGTCGCGCACCTGCGCCAGCTTGTCGGCCGAGCGCCCGGCCATGGCCCACTTCACCGCCCCGCCCACGCCGTAGCGCTTGGCTAGGTGCTCGGCGACGAGCCGGCCGGTGTAGCCGGTGGCGCCATAGACGATCAGGTCGAACTCGGCGTTCGGGTTCATGGGGCGCGTCCTCGTGTCTGTTGGCTGTTCTGGTTCGGCCGGCACCCTTACGAATTTACAGCGTTATCGCAACCAGGACCTTATGGTCCCGCCATGCCTGCGCCGTCCCTGGGAATCATCGAAGGCTTCTTCGGCCGCCCTTACGCCTGGACCGAGCGCGCCGATCTCGTCCGCGCCCTCGCCCCCGCCGGCTACGGCTTCTACCTCTACGCCCCCAAGGCCGACGCCTTCCTGCGCAAGCGCTGGCGCGAGCCCTACGCCGACGCGGACCTGGCCGCCCTCGGCGACTTCGCCGCCGTCTGCCGCGGCGCGGGCGTCCGCTTCGGCGTCGGCCTCAGCCCCTACGAGCTCTACCTGGACTTCGACGCGGCGGCGAAACAGGCCCTCGCCGCCAAGCTCGACCAGCTCACCGCCCTCGGCCTCGATGATCTCGGGGTGCTCTTTGACGACATGCGCGGCGACCTGCCGGACCTCGCCGCCCGGCAGACGCAGATCGTCCACTGGATCGCCGAGCGCGCCCCGAACGTGCACCTCGTGGTCTGCCCCAGCTACTATTCCGACGATCCCGTCCTCGACCGCGTGTTCGGCCGGCGCCCGCCCCGCTACCTCGAAGACCTGGGCGCCGCCCTCGACCCCGCCATCGACGTCATGTGGACCGGTGAGGAGGTGTGCAGCCTCGAGATCACCGCGGCGCACCTCGCCCGGGTCGCCGACCAGCTCGGCCGCCGACCGTTCCTCTGGGACAACTATCCGGTCAACGACGGCCCGCGCATGAGCCGCTTCCTGCACCTGCGCGCCTTCACGGGCCGCCCCGCCGCCATCGGCGAGCATCTCGCCGCCCACGGGATCAACACCGCCTCCCAGGCATGCCTCAGCCGCATCCCGGCCCTGACCCTCGCCGACAGTTACGCCCAGGGCGAGGCCTATGCCTATGCCGACAGTTTCCGCCGGGCCGCCCGCCAGGTGCTGGGGGAGGCCTTCGCCGCCCTCATCGAGCGCAATCTCCTGGCTCTGCAGGACTCCGGCCTCGACGGCATGTCAGACGAGCTGAAGGGGCGGCTGCGCGAGCGCCTGGCCGAACACGATCATCCCGCCGCCCGGGAGATGGAGGCTTGGCTGGACGGCGCCTACGCCATCGGCGCTGACGAGCTTCAGACCCAGTAGCGTCGCCGAACCCTCCGCCGCCCTTCTTCCGCCCGACGGTTGCGGTTAGAGACGGGGGGTGATCTCCCGCCGCGCCCTTGTCTCGCGCCTTGGCCTGCTCGCTGCCGGTGGGGCGGCGCTGTACCTCGTGCGTGATCGCATCCCCTGGCCGCCGCCGAAAGTCGCCTTCGCCGCAGGCGAAGCCACCCCCTGGATCCCGTTGCCGCCCGACGCCCGCCTGATCGAGATCGAGGGCGAGGCCGCCGGCCATCCGGTCCGCATCGTGGTTGATTCCGGCGCCCAGTTCTCGGCCATCGACCGGGGCCTCGCCGAACAGCTCGGCCTGCCCCAGGCCCTGACCCTGCCAATGATGGCCTATGGCGTCAGCGGCGAGCCCAGCCTCACCCACACCGTCCGCTTCGACCTGTCCCTGCCGGGCCTCTCCATCGCCGGCATGCGCGCCGCGGTGCTCGACATCGCCACGCTCTCCGCCGCCACCGGCCGCGAATTCCAGATGCTGCTCGGCCGCGACGTGCTCCGGGGCCTGGTGCTGGACGCCGACTATCCGCGCGACCGCGTCCGCTTCCTTCTGCCAGGCGCCTTCCAGCCGCCCCGCGACGCCCGCGAAGTCCCGCTGAAGCTGGTGGGCGGCGCGCCCATGACCACCGTTCGGGTGGAGTCCGCCCCGCCGGTGGAGGTGCTGGTGGACACCGGAGCCACTGGCCTTCTCGCCCTCTCCGCCCAGACCGCCAGGGAAGCCGGCCTCCTCGCCCCCGGGCGGCAGGTGGTCGAGGCCCATTCCGTCAGCCTCGGCGGCGTCAGCATCGATCAGATGGTCCGCGCCCGCACGGTGGAGGCCGCTGGCCTCGTCCTGCGCAACGTGGATGTCCAGATCTATTCCCCCAGCGCCGGGGGCCCCATTCCCCGTGGTCTTCTGGGCTCGGGCCTCTTCCGGCGCTACCGCATCGCCCTCGATCTCCAGGGCGGACGCCTCTTCCTGATCCCGGCCACGGCCCTGCTTGTGCGGGAACCAAGACCTTAGCGCGGCATTCCCGGGGTCCAGACCTCGGAAGGGAGACGCCGCACAATGAACCGCGCGCTACTGATCTGCGCCGCCGCCGCCTCGGCGCTGACGCTCGCTGCCTGTAACCGCCAGGAGGCCGCCACCAACGACGCCAATCCCGGCCAAAGCCAACCCGTGAACGCGGCTCAGGACGCCATGGGCGCGGCCGTGGGCACGATCTCCGCCTCGACCCTCGGCGCCAATTCCACCACGGCCTTCGTGGAAAACGCGGCCATGAGCGACATGTATGAGATCGAAGCCGGCAAGCTCGCCCAGCAGAAGGGCCAGCACGCCGACGTGAAGGCCTTCGGCAAGCAGATGGTCGCCGACCACACGGCCATGTCCAACGAGCTGAAGGCCCTGCTCCAGAAGCACAACCTCACCGCCCCGGCCGAACTCGACCAGCGCCGGAAGGGGATGCTCGACAATCTCATCGCCGCCAACGGCGCCGATTTCGACAAGGCTTACATCGCCCAGCAGGACGCCGCCCACGGCGAGGCTCACACCCTGATGACCGGCTACGCCCAGAACGGCGACAACGCCGACCTCAAGGCCCTGGCCCAGAAGGCCGCGCCCAAGATCCAGTCGCACCATGACCGGGTGAACCAGATCAAGCAGGCCCTGCAGTAGCCGCGCCTGCCCTGATCGCTCGAACGCCCGCCGGTCCTCCGGCGGGCGTTTTCGCATCCGGAGGCCGCGAAACTTTCGCCCGGGGATGGAACAGGACCCCCGCCTCGACCGTCTCCAACAGCGCCCCCCAACCACAGATCAAGAGGAGCCCGGACGTGTCGCTCTCAGAGACTCCATCCGCACCCGCCCGGCCGCGCGGGAACGGCGCCGAACCGTCCGGCCTGGGCGAAGCCCGAAGCTGGCTCACCGGAGAGGCCTTCCAGGCCTTCACCCACGCCCCGTCGGCGACCCTCGGCCTGCCCGGCGGCAAGCGCATCACCCTGGCCACCGACCGCGTGCGCGCCAGGCCCGCGCTCACGCCCACGCTTTCGGGCGCCCTCGGCCAGAACGCTATCGGCCTCGGCGTCTGGGGGACCTTCTTCCCCAAGAGCGTCAACCGCTTCCTGGGCATGGACGCCCATCCGTCGGTGATCCAGGCCGCCTTCGGGCTGCGCGAGTTCTACACGGGCTTCAGCCTCGTGGGCGATCCCACCCGCACCGACGTCCTCTGGACCCGGGTGGCCGGCGACGTCTTCGACCTGGCGGTGCTCAGTCGCCTCAACCGGGCCGACAATCCCAAGCGAGGCAATGTTCGTCTCGCGCTCGGCGTGGTGGCCGCCGTCACCGCCCTCGACCTCATCGCCGCCGTGCGGATGAGCACCGTCAAGCGCACCTGCGACTAGGAGGACCCGCGAATGAAAGCCATCTGCTGGCAAGGCAAGAAGGACCTCCGCTGCGAGGAGGTGCCGGATCCGATCATCGAGGATCCGAAGGACGCCATCATCCGCGTCACCACCACCTGCATCTGCGGCTCGGACCTGCACCTGATGAACGGTTTCGTTCCGACCATGTGCAAGGGTGACGTCATGGGCCACGAGCCCATGGGCGAGGTCGTCGAGGTGGGCGCCGAGGCCCGGGCGGCGGGCCTCAATGTGGGCGACCGCGTCGTGGTCCCCTTCCAGATGATCTGCGGCCAGTGCGAACAGTGCGCGGCCCAGAACTATTCCGCCTGCCAAGTCACCAACCGCAACGGCGACCTCGCCAAGGCCTTCTTCGGCGACACAGTGGCCGGCCTCTTCGGCTACTCCCACCTCACCGGGGGCTATGCGGGGGGGCAGGCCGAGTACATGCGCGTACCCTATGCGGCCACCACGGTCGTGAAGGTGCCCAAGACCGGCCGCGACGAGAAATACATCTTCCTGTCCGACATCCTGCCCACCGGCTGGCAGGCCGCCGCCCAGGCCGAGATCACGCCTGACGACACGGTCGCCGTCTGGGGCGCCGGGCCCGTGGGCCTGTTCTCCGCCTATTCGGCCGTGGTCATGGGGGCAAGGCGGGTGATCGTCATCGACGACGTCCCCGAGCGCCTGGCCCTGGCCGCCGGCCTCGGCTGCGAGGTGCTCGACCGCCGCCGCGCCAAGGTGCTCCCGACGCTGAAGGAGATGACCGGCGGCCATGGCCCCGAGGTGGTCATCGACGCCGTCGGCATCGAGGCCCACGGGCCCACCAAGGTGCTGGAGCTGATCGACCGGGTGCAGACCGCGCTGAAGCTCGAGACCGAGCGTCCGATCGCCCTGCGCGAGGCGATCATGGCCTGCAAGACTGCTGGCCGGATCTCGATCCCGGGCGTCTACGCCGGCGTGTCCAACATGATCCCCATGGGCGCCCTGATGAACAAGGGCCTTACCCTGCGCACCGGCCAGACCCACGTGAAGAAATGGACCGGCGAGCTCCTTCGCAGGATCGACGACGGCGAGATCGACCCGACCTTCCTGATCACGCACACCGCCCCGCTGGGCCAGGGGCCGGAGATGTACCGCCTGTTCCGCGACAAGCAGGACGGCTGCGTGAAGGTCCTGTTGAAGCCTTGAGCCCGCTCGCGCGTTGTTGGCGCCCGTCCCGGCGTCTTTCCGGCTCCGCGCCGGGCGCCTGAGACGATTTCAGACAGACGAACGAGGAGACGGAACATGAAGTGGTTGAACGTCATTACCCTGGCCCTGGCCATCATCGGCGGCCTCAACTGGGGCCTGGTGGCTCTGGGCGGCCCCGAACTCGACCTGGTGGCCAATCTGTTCGGCGGCCAGGACGCGGCCCTGTCACGGGTGGTTTATGGCCTCGTGGGCCTGTCGGCTCTGTGGCAGCTGATGCCCTTCTTCAAGGCCCTGCGGACGGGCGAGGTCGCGGCTGAGGCCGACCGTCCCCGGATGGCCGCCCACTAAGCCTTGCGGAATTTTTTCTCCGCACCTTCGGGGCTCCGGCGCAGGCCGGGGCCCCGTTCCTTTTCGGGTGGAGGCGATGACGTGGCGGCGCTAAGCGAACCCCATGTCCTCCGTTGAACCCCAGCCGTCCGCCCCACGGCCCGCCGCCCCCGCGGGCGCCCTGCCGGTCATGCTGCTGCTGGTGTTCCTCAGCCTGATCGGCTTCGGGGTGGTCATCCCGCTGCTGCCGTTCTTCGCCACCGTCTTCCAGGCCGAGCCCTGGCAGGTGACCTTGCTCTTCTCGGTCTTCTCCGCCGGCCAGTTCCTGGGCGAGCTCACCTGGGGCCGCCTGTCGGACAGGGTCGGCCGCCGCCCCATCCTGCTTGTCACCATCGTCGGCTCGGCCCTGGGCTATGTGGCCCTGGCTTTCGCCCCGAACATCTGGGTGGCGGTGGCCGCCCGCGCCTTCGCCGGCTTCTTCTCCGGCAACATGTCCACCATCCAGGGCTACATCGTCGACGTCTCCCCGCCCGAGCGCCTCGCCGGTCGCCTGGGCCTCGTGGGCTCGGCCTTCGGGGTCGGCTTCGTGGTCGGTCCGGCCATCGGCGGCCTGATGGCCAGGCCCGAACTGGGCGCGGCGGGCTTTCGACCGCCCCTGCTGCTGGCCGCCGGCCTGTGCGTCCTGGCGGTCATCGGAATTCTGGTCTTCGTGCGCGAGTACCGCCGCCCCGGCGTCGTCCCCGGGACGCGGCGCAACCCGCTGGCCGGCGTCAGGGAGGTGATCGGCCATCCGGTGCTGACTCGGATCTTCGCCACCATCTTCTTCGGCTTCTTCGCCAGCTCGGCCCTGTGGTCGGTGCTGGGCTTGTGGATGGACGCCCGGTTCCACTGGGGCCCGCGGGAGGTCGGCCTCGTCATGGCCCTTACCGGGGTCTCGGCCGCGCTCACCCAGGGCATGGTTGCGGGCATGATGGTCCGGCGCCTGGGCCTTGGCGCCACCATCGTCGCCGGCCTGGTGCTCGCCGCCGTGACCACCTGCGCCATGGCCGCCTCGCCCTGGGGCCTTCTCGCGGCCATATTGCTCGTGATCTCGGTGGCCGGCCACGCCGCCTGGCAGCCGGCGGCCATGGCCATCGCCTCCCGCTCATCCGCCGCCGACCGCCAGGGCGCGGTGCTGGGGGCGGCGACCGCCTCTGGCTCGCTGTCGCGCGTCCTCGGCCCGCTGCTGGGCGGGGCGCTGTTCTCGCAGATCGGCCCGTGGGCGCCGGTGTTCGCCGCCGGCGTCCTGATGCTGCCCGGGGCTTGGCTCGGCTGGAAGGCGGCGGCGGCCCTTCGCGCCTGGACCGGTGCCCGCTGAGGCCTACTGCGGCGGCGGCGCGCCCGTCGGCGCGGTCGTCATCCCGCTGGAGTCCGACGGCGGGGTCACCACCACCGCCGTGTTGGAGCCCTGGGGCGTCTCGGCCACCGCCGCCGCGCCCTCGGCCGCCGCCTTGAGCTGTTCGTCGGTCACCTGGCTCTCGGGCAGGGTCGTGGTCACCTCGGCCGTGGCCATGCCGGTGTCCGCCTCCGCCTGCCGCTTCTCGCCGCAGGCCGCCAGCAAGGCCGCCGCCGCGGCCAGGCTCACGAACACGGCCGTCGTGGTCTTCGTCATCGGTCTCTCCCGCTCTGGATCGAAGCGGGAAGCTCCCATGCAGGCGCAAGGTTCCCACATCGTGCGCACGAAAAGGGCGGCCCCGGCCAGGCCGGAGCCGCCCCTCTCAATCATCTCCCGCCGTCAGTGGGCCAGGCGGCTGTCCACCTCGTCGCGCACGCTGGAGACGCCCGCATCGGCCAGGGCCTTGGCCTTGTCCTTCAGGGTCGCGCCCTCGCCGTCCGGACCGGTCTGCCGATGCAGCTCTTCCTTCACCTGGCCGTAGGCGCGCTCCGCCACGGAGCGGGCCTCCTGCAGCGAGTTCTTCGCCAGGTCCCGGCCACGGCCCACGAGCCGGTCGCGGTGCGGGCCGATCAGGCGGTTCTCCGTGCGGGTGGACGGCAGCGAGGCGCCGATGGCCAGGCCCACGGCCAAGCCGATGGCCCCGAGGATCAGGGGCTCGGCGTCCAGCGTTTCCTGGTAGCGCGCCTGGGCCTTGTGCCCGAGCTCGCCGGCGCGGCCCTGCACCCCGCCCAGCAGGCCCGACGCGCGGCCCTTGACCGACCCGACGCCGTCGGCGGTCGACGCCCGGGCCCCGTCCACCACGCCGGCGACCTTCTCTTTGGCCGTGGAGAGGCCCGACTTGGCCGCCTGCACCGCATCACGGGCCTTGGCGCGGAGCTTCTCCTTGAGGCCCTCGCCCTCATCGTAGCCCTCGTAGGTCTCGTAGTAGCCCCGGCCCGTGTACGGGTCGTAGCCGTCCTTGTCCTTGCGCGTCTGGCTGAGGGCCAGCCAGGCGATCCCGGCGCCGATGAGCGCGATCGGGATGGGGTTTTCTTTCGCCTGCTCCACCACCGTGGTCAGGACCTTGTTGCTCGTTCCGCCCATGATCCTCGTCGCCTCGTCGAACAGTTCCTTGGGTTGCATCCTATCCTTAAGCGCCTCGACCGTGCGATCGATTTGCCCGCGCGTGGCCTCGACCTCGCGCTCAACGTCCGCCGATGACTTGGCCATTCTGTCTTCCCTTCACAAGCTGGGCGTCTTTACGGAGCTGGCGCGCCGAGCGGGTCGGCGCCAGAGAACTGGGCTTCAGGGCCTTGAGGCCGCCGCGGATCAGCAGGATGCCCGCCGCCGCCACCGCGACGCCCACGAGCAGGGCCGCGAAGGCCGGATGCATGTATTCCGCCAGCCCCGCCACCAGGGCCGCCAGCAGCACGCCCAGGGCCGCCAGCACGAAGATGCCGCCGGCCAGGATTTCGCCCGCGCCCTTGCCCAGGGCCTCGAGCTTCTCGCCCATCTCGGTGCGCACTAGTTCCGATTCCTGCCGCACGAGGGTGGCCAGGTCGGTAGTCAGCTGAGACACCAGTTCGGGCAGGGTCCGCGGGTCCGGCGACCTTGCGGTGTTCGGGCCGTCGTCCATGGCGTCAGACCCCCGTGGGGCGGCCAGGGGTGTCCAGCGAGCTCCCGGACTCGTCCACCTCAGCGTCGGTGATGTCCGCATCGGTCACCCCGATCTCCGACACCTCCGCGTCCGTTCCCTGCACGGCGAGGCTCTCGTCCAGGCCGTCCATGGGGCCGGCCGCCGCCATGCTCGGGGCTCCGGCCAGGCCCGCTGCGCCCACCTCCATATCGTCCGAACCGGCCGCATGGTGCGTGGGATAGGCCTCGCCGATGTCCGTGACGTCCTCGGTAGCCCGCACGAAGCGGCCGAGGACGATCCCCGCCAGCACCGCGCCGCCGATGAAGGCCGCGGGATGGCGCCGACCGAAGTCCCGCACCGTGTCCAGCAGTTCTTCCGGCTGCTTGCCCGCCAGACTCCGCGACAGGTTCTCCAGTCCGTCCGCCGCCTGGCCGATCAGCCGCGCCGCCGGGCTCTGGTCGCTCTGGGCCAGTTCGTCGCCCGCCCGCCGGATGGCGTTGGCGAAGTCGCCGAGGGTCCGGGTCGCCGTCTCGGCCCGTCGCTGGGCTTCGGTCCGCGCCCGCTCCTGGGCGGCGCTGGCGAAGGTCTGGGCCTCCTGCTTGATGGCCTGGCCCGCCTGGCCGATGGCCGCCTTGGCCTGGGCCTTGCGCCCCTGGCCGTCGCCCGAGGCGCCGGTGATGTCGCCGGTGGTGTCGATGTCGCTCATGAAACGCTCTCCGCAAGCCGCACGCCCGAGCAGGCGAGATTCTCCCCGCGCGCCACGCCGTTCGCCGCGCGCTCTTGCCTAACGCGCCGAACCGCCGATCGGTCCGGACGGACGCGCCGAAAACCGCAAAAAGCCGCGCCGGTTCCGCTGCGGGAACTGTGGAAACCTGAGCCCTGCCGGTTCTATAGGTGGAGCATGAAGACGCTGATCGCCGCCGCGGCCCTCCTGGCCGCCGCCTCGCCCGCCGCCCTGGCCCACGCTCAGGGCCAGGCTTCGCCTCAATCGCAAGTCGAGGCCTTCAATCCGTCCACCGGGCCGATCTCCGCCGAGCGGATCTCCGAGATCACCCGCGAACTGGCCAGCGATCCCTACGCCGGCCGCGCCCCGGGCGGTCCGGGCGAGCAGCGCACCATCGACTACTTGGTCAGCCAGTTCAAAGCCCTGGGCCTGGAGCCCGCCGGCGACAACGGAACCTTCGTCCAGGACGTCCAGCTCTACCGCTTCCAGACCGAGGCCAACGGCGCCTACAGCCTCAAGGCGCCGGGTCTTTCCAAGACTCTTCGCACCCAGACGGACCTGCGGATCGAGACCCAGCGGCCCGTCGAGCGCGTTCAGATCAAGGACGCCCCCCTCGTGTTCGTCGGCTACGGGGTCAGCGCCCCCGAGCGCGGCTGGGACGACTTCAAGGGCGTCGACCTCAAGGGCAAGATCGCCGTCATCCTGATCAACGACCCCGACTTCGAGGCCCAGCCCGGCGAGGCCGTGGCCGGCAAGTTCGGCGGCCAGGCGGCCACCTACTACGCCCGCTGGACTTACAAGTATGAGGAGGCCGTCCGGCAAGGCGCCCTCGGGGCGCTCATCGTCCATGAGACGGCCGGCGCCGCCTATCCCTGGAGCACCGTCATCGCCGGCGGCGGCGAGAGCTACGACGTGGTCCGCGAGGATCCCGCCGCGGCCCGCCTGCTGCTGCAGGGCTGGATGCAGCGCGACCTCGCCGTCGAGCTGTTCAGGGCCTCGGGCCTCGACTTCGAGGCAGAGAAGGCTCGGGCCCGCACCGCCGCCTTCACGCCGGTGGAGCTGAAGGGCGCGACCTTCTCCGCCGACTACCGCAACACGGTGGAGAAGCTCACCAGCCGCAACGTGGTCGGCGCCATCCGCGGGACCAAGTATCCCGACGAGACGGTCATGTACTCCACCCACTGGGACGCCTACGGAATCGGCGAGCCCGACGCCGAGGGCGCCGTCATCCGTCCAGGCGCCCTCGACAGCGCCACGGGCGTGGCCGGGGTGATCGAGACCGCCCGCGCCTTCAAAGCCGGCCCCGCCCCCGAGCGGACTCTGCTGTTCGGCCTGTGGACCGGAGAGGAGCGCGGTCTCCTGGGCTCGGAATATTTCGCCGAGACCTCCCCCTATGCGGCCGGCAAGATGGTCGCCAGCATCGCCTATGACACCCTTCACCCGCTCGGCCCCACCCGCGACGTGGTGCTGATCGGCTCGGGCCAGAACCAGTTGGAGGACCGGCTGAAGGCCGCCGCCGCCCGTTACGGCCGCACGGTCACCCCGGACCCGCGCCCCGAACGCGCCCTCAACTTCCGCGCCGACCACTTCTCCTTCGGCCGCCGCGGCGTGCCCACCCTGCTGCTCATGGCCTTGGCCGGCGGTCCGGACGTGGTCGACGGCGGCCGGGCCAAGGGGGACAAGTGGGTCGAGGACTTCACCGCCCGCTGCTATCACCAGACCTGCGACCGCTGGGAAAGCTGGCACGACTACCGGGGCGCCGCCGCGGATGTGAACCTGGCCTTCGAGATCGGCCGCGACCTCGCCAATGCCCGCGACTGGCCGGACTGGAACCCAGGCTCCGAACTGCAGCCCATCCGCGCCAAGACGGCGGCCGAGCGGAAGTAGCTGCCGACGGAAACCTTACGGCGCCGTTCAGCCTGGGTTCAGGCGCAGGGGACGAGGTTTCCTCCAAGACTTGGAGGCCCGTCCCATGCGTAAGTTCCTCACCGCCTCGATCGCCGCCGTCACCGCCGCCGCCGCCGTGGCGGCCACCGCCGCTCCGGCCGAGGCCCGTCCGCATCACCGCCGGCACGACAACGACGCCGCGGCCGCCGCCGTGGTGGCCGGCGTCGCCGGCCTGGCTCTCGGCGCGGCCCTCGCCAATGGCGG